>VFQT010000116.1_pt1 | contig 123164 bp, 79 predicted proteins | sample 3512381 | NCBI WGS metagenome assembly VFQT01 (sample SAMN10412376, study PRJNA504923) | tailings metagenome | isolation source: Relicate 2 Philex TSF3 active mining site | place: Philippines: Tuba, Benguet | collected 2017-08-29
TCCGGTGTGGCTTCCGGTCGTTCAGCAGGCCGTTCGGGCGACTTTGCGTAGGGTGACTTGCTGTCCGGGGATTCTGCGGGCTGTTCGTAATCGCTTTCCAGCTTTCTGCGAGCCTCACCTTTATTACCGGCTGCATCGACGATGGAAGCGCGAACCTGAACTGCACCACTGTCCGGGAAGGGAACGGTTGTGGTACCCGCGACGGCGGGTTCGGTTTTGAGTCGCGTGCGAATTCCGCTGCTGACGTCGGTGACTTCGATGAGCAGTGATTCCGGCACGGCACCCGGATCGTCTGTTGACCAGTTGATGGTCAGCATGCGTTCGGATTCTTCGAGGAGTTCCAGTTTCACTACTGGTTCGGAGCGATCAACCTGAATCTCCAGTTCGGGCGGGCTGCCTTCTATGGGGGCCAGCAGAGTTCCATTCGCGTCCGTCATGCGGATGGCGAAGGAATAAATTCCGTCCCTTGGGGCAGTGAAAACGAAGGCGCCTTTGCTGGCCGGGGCGGTTTGTTCGCGTTCCCAGGTTTTGCCGCCATTCTGAGACTTGTAGAGGATGGCCTGACTGTTGGGTTCCTCGCCTGCTTCCACGTCAACTTCGAAAGGAATTTCGAAGCGGTAGGAGTTTGTGATGAGTCGCTGCACTTCATCGGCTGAGGCAGCCGTTGAAGAGGCGGTCGCTGCCAGCAGCAGAACTGCTGCCGCAGGCCGGCGGCAGAAGAAATTCTGCCACAGTGCTGATGATTTCACGACGACATCCTCCGGGCAGGGCTTCGAGTTCGGATCCGTGTGGAGACGGTTGCCGGACTCAGCGAACAGCGGAACTGGCAGGTTTTGTAATGTTCTGCCTGGACCCAGGTCAAGCGCGCGGCAATTCGGGCGCACTCCTCCACAGGAGGCATATCGGGAGGATCGAGGTGAGGACTTCAGCCGTTCGCAGGGATTACGCCGATCGGGAGAGTTTTTACCATTGGGGGGACAAAAAAACAGTCCCCCGAATTCCTGTGGGGAAATCGGGGGACCGGGGGGGGCTGCGATGACCGCGAGAGGGTCAGTTACAGCAGGCTTTTCTGGCGTGTCGAGTTCGTGGGGCGTTTTCGTGGCAGCAGGCTGCCGGCTTCCAGACCTTGCACTCGACTTCCTTTTCGACCATGTGGCAAACCTGAACTTCGACTTCCTTCTTTTCGACTTTGTTAGTGGTGACAGCGACGGTGCAGGTTTCTTCAACGGGCACCATTTTGCTGACGTGCACCTTGCGAGTGCGGGTTTCCGGCTTGCAGACGGTCACGTGGCACTTTTCCACAACTTCTTCTTCAACCTGTTCCGTCACCTGCACCTTGCAGGTGCGAGTTTCCGGCTTGCAGACGGTCACTGTGTACTTGCAGGGGACTGTTTTCTGCACGTATTCGGTGTGGTGTACCTTGCGAGTGCGAGTTTCCGGCCTGCAGACGGTGACGGTGTGTTTTTCCTTGACTTCTTCTGTGATGTGCTTTGTGACGCACACTTTGCGAGTGCGAGTCTCGGGCTTGCAGACGGTGACATTCCAGGTGTACTGCTCTTCTTTGGTCTGGCACTCGTGTACGCAGTATTCCACTTCGGTTTCGACGAGCTTGGGGACCCACACGCGGCAGGTGCGGGTGGTCTTGCGGCAGGGGCCGCAGGCAACTTCCACGGTGCGTTCTTCCCAGTGTCCCTGATCCTGGCACACTTTACGCGTTTTCTTTACGGGGACCATCTGACGGATCGTGCGAGTGCCCATACGCTGTTCCTGAGTGGGAACCAGCACTGTGAAGGTTTCTTCCTTTTCTTCCACGACCGGCTTGCAGACGGTGCGGGTGATTTCGCGTTCTTCCGTGGTCGGAACCATAACGGTGTAAGTTTCTTCAACTTCCTTCGTGACGGCTTCGCAGACGGTTTTTGTGCTTTCGCGTTCTTCCTGAACGGGGATCATGACTTCGTAGGTCCGTTCCACTTCGCGAACGACCGGTTTGCAGACTTTGCGGCGAATTTCGCGTTCTTCGGTGACCGGAACCATCACGGTAAAGCTTTGCTCAACCTCTTCCGTGACGCATTTGTGGACGGTGCGAGTGACCTGACGATGTTCGACCACGGGGGTGCAAACTTCGACGATTCGCTTTTCTGTTTTCATTTCCGGCACGCAGACTTTGTGCATGACGGTTTCCCATGTTCCGTTGCAGGGAGCGGCAACGGGTGCACAGCCGGTGTTGCAGGGAGCTGAGCAACAGTGGCTGGTTTTTCTGCCGAAGCAGCCGCCGGCTTCGGCCGAGGCCGCCAGCGAGCAGGCCAGAACGAATGACAGAACAAGACGCATGCGGAAACACTCCTACAGGACCGAAGAGCAATTACTTCGGGGTGCGACGCCGGGCTGCGGGAACCATTCGCCGCAGTTTGCCCCGAGCTGTTTTTTTGAGCAGAACCAGGTTGACCGGAAAACGGTTGCAATCAGCCTTGACAAAAGTGCGGTGCCAGGTGTTATTCGCAGGTGGTCAGGTGTACCGTATTTGGTGACATTTCCCGGCACTTGTCGGGATTTGGTGTTGTTAACCAGGTCCCCTTGCTTTCCTGTACTGCGTTTCTGTTTCAGGCTGTTTCAACGTCGTATGGTGTGTATGTTATTCATTTTAACTTGTGAATGCATGGGTGTGGAAAAAAAAACGGGAATTGCGAAATCTGCCTTTTTGTACCCTGGGAGGATTGCAGAGCCAGCTGGTGCGGGTGGGAAAAGCCTGCGGTCCGAGGAACCGGTTTTTCTCCAATTCCGGATTCACCCGGGCCATATACTTTGTGAGCGGGTGAGGGCGGTTTAGACTGGGGAGCCGGATGAGTTTCTGGGGTTGGGGCTGAATCGGCAGTTCTGCGGAGAATGCGGGCGATGCGTTTTTGTCTGGTTGATCGAGTTTTGTCCGTGGTTCCGGGTGAGTCCATTCAGACGGTGAAGCAGGTGTCGCTGGCTGAGGAGTATCTGCAGGATCATTTCCCGGGATTTGCTGTATTTCCCGGAGTGCTGATGGTGGAGTGCATGGTGCAGAGCTGTGCCTGGTTGTCGCGTGTGACTGATGATTTTGCGTTCAGCACGGTACTGTTGAGGCAGGCGCGGGCCGTGCGATTCAATAATTTTCTGAAGCCAGGCGAATCACTGCTGGTGTCCGCGACTCTGAAGTCGTCCGGTGTGGGTGAGAGCGAGTTTCTGGTTTCGGGTACGGTGAATGGTCAGTCTGCTGTCAGTGGTCGTCTGCTGCTGCTGAAGCAGAATCTGGCTGAGCGGAATCCGCAGCTGGCGGACAACGACGAGCGTTTGAAAGCGGCGATGCGGGATTTGTGGGCTCAGTTGTGGGTGCCTGCATCGGCTGCGGCCAGTTGACGCAGTTACTGTGGATCAGTGTGTCAGGGGTGAATGGGTTTGGTGTAACGACGGATCCGGCAATGGTTGTCGGGGGGATGAAATTTCGGAATCGGTCTCCGGAAGGCAGAAGACAGAAGGGCGCGGGCGATGACGGTTGCTGGACGTACGGCGTTGGTTACTGGTGGCAGTCGTGGAATTGGGCGTGCGATTGTGGAATCGCTGGCTCGTGGCGGAGCCAAAGTGGCATTTGTCTACAATTCGAACTCAGCGGCGGCGGAGGCTGTCGCGGCGGCTTTGCAGGCGGAAGGCCATGAGGTGTGGGCGATTCAGGCCGATGTTCGTTCAAAGCCTGCGGCTGACAAGGTTGTGGCTGACGTGGTTGAGAAGTGGGGGCGGCTGGACATTCTGGTGAACAATGCCGGGATCATTCGGGACGGGTTGCTGGCCATGATGGATGCTCAGCAGTGGCAGGACGTGATTGACACGAATCTGACCAGCGTTTTCAACTTCTGTCAGGCTGTGACTCGTCAGATGATGTCTCAGCGGTACGGCCGGATCATCAACATGTCCAGTGTGGCAGCGGATGTTTCGAATCCGGGTCAGGCAAATTATGCCGCCAGCAAGGGGGGCGTTGAGGGATTTACGCGGTGCATCGCCACTGAGCTGGCTCGTCGGGGTGTGACGGCAAATGCGGTGGCTCCGGGGTTTATTGAAACGGATATGACGGTGGCTGTGGTGAACGCTGCCGGCGATGAGATCAAGAAGAAGATTCCGGTGCGTCGTCTGGGTCGTCCGGAGGATATTGCGGGAGCGGTGATGTTTTTTGCTGCCGACGAGTCGTCGTATGTCACGGGGCAGGTGTTGAAAGTGGACGGCGGACTGACTCTGGGCGGCCTGTGAAGGGGTTTGTGGCTTTGGGAGGTCTGAAAAACTTTTTCGCTCCTTTCCGAAGTCTCGCGTTTGGGGAAGCTTCCCGATTTTGAGGAGTTTTTCTGCCAAATTGGCAGAGATTGTGATTAGTGGTTGGTTGCCGGGCAGGAATGTCTGGAAGTGGATTGGTTTTCCGGCAACAATACGGAGTTTGGGGACAAGCTGGCCAGGGGAGGCTGGTGAGTTTCCTTGGGGCCGTTGATTCGGCTTCGGCTGTTCGAAGCTGTTGCTTTGACGGCAACTGGGTGCCTGTACTGAATCACGTTGCCGATTCGGAACGGGCTGATTTGGATTGGCGACGTCGGCGGGAGGCTTAGCCTTCGGCTCAGGAGAAACTGTTCGATGCCCTCTGAAGAAGAAATCCTGGACAAAGTTCGCGGGACACTGGTGGATGCACTGGGTGTGGACGACGAAGAGGTGACACCAACGGCAACTTTGATTGGGGATCTGGGAGCTGAGTCGATTGACTTTCTGGACATTGTGTTCCGTCTGGAAAAGTCATTTGACATCAAGATTCCTCGTGGCGAACTGTTCCCTGAGAATCTGGCATCAGCGGATGCTGGTTTTGTGGCAGGGGGCAAGGTGACCGCAGAGGGACTTGAGGAACTGCGGCGCAAGATGCCTCATGCGGACGTGGAATCGTTTGCGAAGGACCCTGTCCTGAGCAGGATTTCGGATCTGTTTACGGTGGGTATGATCGTGCGTTTCATTGCGGCCCGTCTGAAGTAGAGCGGACTGGAAAGTTTCGCTTTGTTTTCGGGCGTAGCGGTCGGTCCCCCGGGGCTTGTTTCGGGGGCCTCACTCTGATCGGCGGGCAGTTGCATGCGCTGGTATTGGATAGATCGATTCATCGAGTTTGAATCCGGGAAACGTGCGCGTTCTGTGAAGAACGTATCGCTTGCTGAGGAGCACCTGCACGATCACTTTCCGGGTTTCCCGGTGATGCCGGGTTCACTGATGATCGAGGGGATGGCTCAGACCGGGGGCATTTTGCTGGGGGAGCACTTCGGGTTTCGCTACAACGTGATTTTGGCGAAGGTTCCGAAGGTGGTGTTCCACAGCTGGGCTTGTCCTGGCGACCAGCTGATTTACTCCGCCGAGCTGCTGGATGCTCGCGAGGAGGGTGGCAGTGTTTCGGTTGAGGCAACGGTGGGTGACCGTTCGGTGGCTTCAGCTGAGATTGTGTTTGCCCATCTGAAGACTGATGATCCGCAGTTCAGTCGGATTGACCAGAAGAACTTTGTGTTTCGGATGAATCTGCTGGACATTCTGACGGTGGGTAAGGCGGGTTCGGGTGCAGCCGGGGAAGTTTCGGGTGCGGACGGACGGCGTGGGGAGGCTGTGGAATGAAGCGTCGCGTGGTGGTAACTGGTCTGGGGGCTGTGACGCCCCTGGGCAACGATGTTTCGACGATGTGGCAATCCCAGCTCCAGTGTCGGAATGGTGTCGGCCCGATTACGCATTTTGACGCATCAAATTTTCCGACGAAGTTTGCTGCCGAAGTGCGGGACTACGACTTTGACTCGCAGGTTGAGAATCCGGCTCGATTTGCGGATGCAGGCCGGAACATTCGATTTGCCATCGGGGCGGCTCGGCAGGCTGTGCATGATTCCGGCATTCACGACTCGCCCGGCTTCAACCCTGCGCGATTCGGCGTGTATTTGGGCGCGGGGGAGGGGCAGCAGAACTTTTTGCAGTTCATGTCGCTGGTTTCTGAGGCTTATCGTGATGGTCGGATCGACCTGCGGAATTTCACTGAGAGTTTCATCAGCCGGATGAACCCTCGGTATGAACTGGAACTGGAGCCGAACATGCCGGCGGCCCATTTGTCCAGCCTGTTCAATGCTCAGGGGCCGAATCTGAACTGTCTGACTGCGTGTGCGGCCTCCAGCCAGGCGATTGGCGAGGCGACTGAAATTATTCGTCGTGGTGAGGCCGAGATGATGCTGTCGGGCGGTGCTCACAGCATGATTCACCCGTTTGGGGTGACTGGTTTCAATCTGTTGACGGCGTTGTCTGAGCGGAATGATTCTCCGCAGACTGCGTCGCGTCCATTTGACCTGAACCGCGACGGTTTTGTGCTGGGTGAGGGTGCGGGCATGCTGCTGCTGGAAGAGCTTGAGCATGCGAAGTCGCGTGGAGCGCGGATTTACGGTGAGATTCTGGGCTACGGCTCGACCGCTGACGCTTATCGAATTACCGACATTCACCCTGAGGGGCGTGGTGCTGTGGCGTGCATCAGGATGGCTTTGCAGGATGCGGAGCGAAATCCTGAAGAAATCGGCTACGTGAATGCTCATGGAACAAGCACTCGCGTCAACGATCAGGTAGAGACGATGGCAGTGAAGGGTGGTCTGGGTGAGCATGCGTGGAATACGCCGGTATCCAGCATCAAGAGTATGATGGGGCATTTGATTGCGGCTGCGGGGGCCGTGGAAGCAATCACCTGTCTGCTGGCCATTCGAGACGGCGTGCTGCCACCGACAATCAACTACGAAACTCCGGATCCTGAGTGCGATCTGGATTACATCCCGAATCAGCCTCGTGAGACTCGCATTAAGGCCGCACTGTCGAACAGTTTCGGTTTCGGTGGTCAGAACGTGGCACTGATTCTGGGGGGCTTTGCTGGCTGATCCGGAATCTTTGGAGCGATTCCGGGCTGGTGGTGCAGGAAGGGGGGGATCGAAGGCTGCAAGGTCTTTGATTCGGATGGATTCTGTGTTGGTACCTGCGGTTGGACCGCGGAGACGTGCTTGACGGATCCTGAACAACTCGATGGATGCTCACATCGCAGCTGGAGTGTTCCCCTTGATCTGGCTATATGCTGTACTGATACTGTGTGCCCTGGCGGTACTGGAGCTGCTGGCAACGAAGCGTTTGCTGGTGCCTTCCATTGCGGGTTTTCTTGAGAAGGCTCCTGCCTTTCGGGTCACCCCCGGGAAACCCGATCGGCGTGCTCAGGCGGTCGAATTTCGCACGGCAGACGGGCTGACGCTCAGAGGCAGCGTCTGGAATGGCGATCAGGCGGAGGCGACTGGTCTGGTGATCTACCTTCCCGAGATGGAGGGCAACCACTGGATGGCTCCGCAGTATTGTGCGGCCCTGATTGAGGACGGGTATGCCGTGTTCTCCTTCGATTTTCGGGGCCAGGGCGAAAGTGAGCATCCGGCGGGCTATTCTGCCAGTCACTGGATGACGGAACTGGAGATGCGGGATGTCAGTGCGGCGATGGATTTTATCGAGTCGCATCCCCGCCTGAGTACTCTGCCGATTCTGGTGTTTGGTGTCAGTCGTGGCGGAGTGGGGGCATTGCTGACGGGAGCCCGTTATCCCAGGGTTCGCGGAGTGATCGCGGACAGCGCCTTCGGCACCCTGACGATGATTCGATTTTTTGCGGATCGATTTGCGGATCTCGTGCTGCCGCGGTGGCTGTATCGCCTGGTTCCGAACTGGCATGTTGAGCGAACGCTGCGGCAGGCAATCGCCTACAGCGAGCAACGCAAGGGCTGTCGTTTTGTGCACCTTGAGGAAGAGGTGTCCGGGCTGGAGTCTGAGAGCGTGCTGTTGATCTCAGGCAGTGCGGACACCTATGTGTCCCGAGATGTTGCTGAGCGGCTGCACCGTCTGGTAGGTCAGGGGGCGCAGCACTGGATCGTTGCCGGTGCGCGACACAATATGGCCAGAAGCGTCCGTCAGGCTGAATACGATCGTCGTATTCGTGAGCATGCCGCGATTTGTCTGCAACCGGCGGTCATATCGGTGGACACGCTGCTGCGACCTGGTGCGGCGGCTGTGTCACAAGCTGGCTGATATGCCGGCCAGCAATGCCCTCAAAACTCAGAAAGCTCTGACAGTGTGAGCCCTGCCAGAGCTTTCTGATGCGGAGGAGGATCGATCGCTGTTCAGTCGAACAGTGAGGACAGTCGGAAGGCCGGCTTTTTGGCAGGGCTGGTGGTTTTCACAGCCGGCCGAACCGTCGTGCGGGGTGCGCTCTGAGTGCTGGCAAGTTTTGTGGACTGCCTGGGTTGAGCCACGGCCTTCTCTGCGGACTGTTTGGAGGCTGTCGAGTCGGAAGGAGGGACTGGCCGAGGTGCCGTGACGACAGGCCGCGGTCGTTCTGCAGGACGGGGTGCTGGTACAGCAGCCTGTGTGGCGGAGGTGGCCTGCCGGCGAGAGGGAATTCGTACAACCCCTTCCATGCTGTCCGTTCGGGAGTTTGCAGCGTGCAGTTGCTGGATGTGATGATGAATCACTCCGGGCTGTCCGGGAGCCGGACACACACGATTGTGGAACAAAGCTGGGTTGGGCGTCGGTGGGATCATCCCAGGTTGCGGCTGCCAGGAGGGAACTTTGTGCAGGTAGTAACCGGACTGAGCCGTGTCGCTGGGATTTGCCACGGTGGGGTACTGGGCCGTAAAGCCGCCGCCAGCCGTACCATACGGCTGGGCTGGCAGGATTTGCTGATACTGCGCCCAGTTGTAATTGACGGGCATATTGACCGGCGGATTGTATCCACCGTCGGGATAGATCTGGAATCGGCTGAGCGGGCAGGACGGGTTATTGCATTGTCCTGAGTGCTGCTGACCGTTCTGGCAGTGCTGGCAGTTGCTGTGGCTAACAGTCACAGCCTGAACCTGAGCCGTTCCGGCGGGCTGCTGAGCCATGGAAGAGCCTGCAAATGTCAGTGCAGTGGTGACTGCAAGGCAGGCTGCTGAGAACATCTTCATAACGCCACGCTCCGGAAAAAGCTGACTGATCCATTCTGGAATCGGTTGAGAAGCTCCATTCTTCCCTGTTCGGTCAATACGTCACATTGTCTGGCAGTTCACCAGGTCTGGAACTTCATACGCTGCGGAGCCGTCTGGGGATTCCATGTACCGAGTGTTGTGATGCGGCTGGAGGGCATGCCCGAGCTGTAGTTGTACTGGTAGTTGACATTGGGGGCCGTCGGAACAACGACCGGGAGCCCATTGGCACCAGTTGCATACAACTGAGTGTCGGCCGGGTTGACATAACCCGGATTATCCGCATACACAGTGTGATACTTTCCAAAGAGAGGCAGGCCTTGTCCACAGTTTCCTGACGGAATTGCCCAGCCGAACAGACAATTGCACAGTTCGTTTCCGGTGTGAGCCGGGCCTCCGTAGGGGCCGGAATTCCATCCACTGTGTGAGGAAGAATGTCCAGGTCCATGCTGGCCAAACAGTCGGCCGCCGTTCCCGAAACCACCGTGACGGGCGTCATTCGGGTGAGTTGGGCGGTAGATCAGGCCGTTTCCGTGTGCAGAACCATGACCTGTTCCATTGCCACTGCCGTCAGCGTAACCGTGGCCATTGCCATGGGCCAGTCCGTGACCGGAACCCGGCTGGCTGCCGTGGCCACCGCCGGCACTGCTGCCGTGGCTGTGGCCGTGGCCGGCACCATGACCGCTGGCGGAACCATTTCCGGCATGATTACCGGCTCGGTTCCCGGAACCGGCGTGGCTGCCTTTGGACTTGCCGCCACCGAAAAGTCCGCCCCCGAGCAGCCCATTGCCACCGAAGAGACCATTTTTTGTCCGTCCGCTGGCGTGTCCGGATTCTGCACAGGCATTGGGATCGTGTCCTTCTCCGCACGGCCCGGCTCCGGCGGCTTCGCCACAGGCCTTTCCGGCGCCGCCTTCGGCACACGTTGCTCCGGCACCTGAATCTCCGCAGGGGCCACCCTTACCGCCTTCGGCACAGGGGCCGCCCTTGCCGTCTTCGGCACATTTGTCGCCGTTCAGGAAGGCTGTCTGCTGAACAGACGTCGCACCTGCTCCATGGGCTCTGCCCCGATTGGGAATCCGTACGACTCCTTCGTCATCGGCGGAGGCGAGGCCTGCCAGGGAGGCAAGACATGCGGCGACTGTCGTATGCAACATCAACTTCGGGGAAATCATAAGCCACCTGAGCGGAGTGAGAGCTATGGGAATGGGCCGCTGTGAAACGGGGTGTGATCTGTCGGGCAGTTCCGGATCAGTTTACCGGGGGCGTGAAGAATGCGAACGGGCTGATGGAAGAGCGATACTTCACATCCACCTGGGTGCCTTTCAGCTTCCAGTTTTCCTGAGACCAGACACCGAAGGGCGTCACGAACCAGCCCCCGTTTACTTCGTAGTAATACGGTGGGTACAGGGCTTTGTACTGGTGTGCGTAGAGCATTTCGTGGGGCTGCAGGGCCGGGTTTGCTATGACGGCACCGCCCATTTGCTCCGGGATACCAGCGACAGGAGCCGGATACAGGCTGGCGCCGGTCTGGGGATATCCCGGCAGCGGCTGAGCTGGGCCGGCGGGAGCGGGAGCCTGCTGGACTCCGGCGTAGCTGGCTGCTGCAGTCTGGCGAGCCGGCACGGCTGGTTCGTAGGTCTGCCAGTTGCGTCCGGGGTGAACTGGAGTGCTGGCACCATTTCCGGGGGCTGCAGCACTGAAGTACTGGGGACCAGTGACGGTGCTGGCGTTGGGCACGACCGGTGCCTGTCGAATCGGACGGGGCTGTTCGGCCTGTTCGGTGGCGGGCCTGGCGGCTGGAGCTGGTGCAGAGACCGGCCGAGTGGTCGGTTTGTTGTCCTGCGGACTGCCGGCGGTCCGGCGAATGGAGACGGCCTGTTTTTCAGCATCGCTGACGACGGCTCGTTCCACGCCGGGCTTTTGGGGCTGGCTGCTGCGGGCTTTTGCCGGAGCACCGCTGTCACCGCGGTTTTTCAGCCAGCCCATGATGCCCTGCGGTGCCGGCTTGTCGGAGGATTTTTCCTGGGCTGGCAGGCTGCCTGCTGCCAGCACACCGACGGCCAGTGCGACCAAACTACTGCGTAACATTTCGGCCCCTCCATGGATCGCCCAGCGTCGCTGTATCAGAACTGTTCGGAATCCTTCCGAACCTGAAAACGACGATTTTTTCAGGGGAAAAGGCGGTCTGCGCGCTGCCCCTGGAATCTGTTCTGACTAGTTATTCGGCCGGCCTCGAGCGGCGTGATGAATCAATCGCACGCCTGTCTGCTCGGGAAAGGCAGCAGAACACCTGTTCGCCAGATATCTTTCGCAGTCGGGAAAGTCTGCCTGGTTTTCCTGTTTTCGCAGTTTCCTGCGGGCAGTCGATCTGGGGATTTGTGGCTGGATTGCCTATGATTCGTCGGCGGCTTTGGCCGACGGGTGCGTGTGTGTGGAATCCGATGGAATCAGCAGGCAAAGGAAGCCGCAGTGGCTCGCAGAAAGACGACTGGCAGGGGCAATGGTGCAGGTACTGCGGTGGATCCGGAGGCCAGCGTGCAGTTTGTTCCGATCAGCGACGAGACGCGACGTCGTTACCTGAATTACGCGCTGTCGGTAATCACATCGAGGGCATTGCCGGATGTCCGTGACGGGCTGAAGCCTGTGCAGCGGCGTATTTTGTATGTGATGTTTGACCGTCTGCGACTGACGGCCGACGCGAAGACTCGAAAATGTGCCAAGATCTGCGGTGACACGACAGGTTCGTTTCATCCGCATGGAGAGGTGGCAGTTTATGAGGCGCTGGTTCGTCTGGCTCAGGACTTCACTCTGCGTTATCCCCTTGTGGAGGGTCAGGGAAATTTTGGTTCAATTATGGGTCTGCGAGCGGCAGCCAGTCGTTATACGGAAGCGCGTCTGACGCGACTGTCCGAGAATCTGATGAACGAGCTGCGGTATGATACGGTCGATATGCGGCTGACGTATGACGCTGCGGATCAGGAGCCGGTGATACTGCCAGCGCGATTTCCGGCCCTGCTGGTCAACGGCTCATCGGGAATTGCGGTTGGGATGGCGACCAGCATGCCGCCCCACAATCTGGTCGAGGTGATGAAGGCTGCTGTGCACCTGGTGGAAAACCCGGACGCCTCGGTGGCTCAGCTGATGCGTTTCGTGAAGGGCCCTGATTTTCCGCTGGGGGGACGGATCGTCACGGATCGGGCGCAGTTGCGGGAGATGTATGAAACGGGTCGCGGTTCGATTCGGATGCGTGGTGAGTGGAAGTTTGATGAGGAGGGCCGTCGCCGAATTGAGAATCGGATTATTATTCATTCGATTCCGTATGGTGCTGCCACGGGTCCTCTGATGACGGAGATTGGGGAGTTGATAGCCGCTCGCAGGCTGCCGCAGCTGGAGTCGGTCAACGATGAAACGAACGAGGAGAACGGGCTGCGGATAGCGATCGAGCTGAAGCCGGGGGCGGATGCTGAGGCGGTGATGGCTTATCTGTACAAGCACACGTCGCTGGAGCAGAATTTCAGCTACAACGCGACCTGTCTGGTGCCGGGCGAGAATGGTCAGACGGTTCCGCGGGTACTGAGCCTGAAGGAGCTGCTGCAGTATTTTCTGGACTTTCGGTTCATCACGGTGCAGCGTCGTCTGCAGTATCAGCTTGAGCAGTTGCGGCGTCGCATTCACATACTTGAGGGTTTTGCGATCATCTTCGACGGGCTGGACAGGGCCCTGAAGATCATTCGAGCAAGCAGTGGGAAGCGGGATGCAGCGGAAAAGCTGATGGCCGAATTTCCACTGGATGAGCTGCAGACGGACGCGATTCTGGAACTGCAATTGTACCGGATATCTAAGCTTGAGATTGGGCGGATTCGGGAGGAGCTGGCAGAAAAGCAGGCGGAGGCGGCGCGGATCGAAGCAACGCTGAAGTCGAAGGCGAAAATGTGGAAGCTGATCACAACTGAACTGGAGCAGTTGGCGACGGATTTTGCGGACGGGCGGCGGAGTGAGCTGGGTTCAGCGGAGGAGGTGGTCGAGTATGATCCGCAGGCGTACATTGTCCGGGAAAACACAAATGTGGTGGTGACGAGGGACGGCTGGATCAAGCGAGTGGGTCAGCTCAGCAGTGTCTCCAGAACTCGCGTGCGTGAGGGAGATGCGGTGCTGACCGTGGTACCTGGCAGTACGCTGGATCATGTGGTTTTTTTCTGTTCGGACGGCATTGCCTACACGCTGCCGATTGATCAGATTCCGGTGTCTTCGGGTTATGGTGAACCGCTGGCGAAGCGGGCGAAGATGCAGGATGGGGTCAGTGTGATCGCTGCATTGACGACGGATTCTCGGTTTGTGCCGGATCTTGAGTCGACGGGAGACGGTGTTGGTCTGACGCTGCTGACTGCGACTCGCAGTGGCAACATCATGCGTCTGCCGTTTGAATCCTTCCGTACGGCATCGACCAAGGCCGGTCGCAAGTACTGTCGTCTTGCCAAGGGCGATCAGGTGGTGGCGGTGGAACTGGTTCGGGAAGCCGAGACGATGTTTATGGCATCGAAGCGTGCGCGAGTACTGCATTTCCGGATTGACGAGGTTCCTGTGCTGGGTGGTGCGGGTAAGGGGGTGCGCGGGTTGAAGCTGGAGGCTGGCGACGAGGTGCTGGGGATTGTGCAGCTGTCGCGTCCGAGTGACTGTCTGCGGGTACGGAATGACAATGACAGTGTGCTGAGTTTTGGGCAGACGAAGTATCAGGTCAGTTCACGGGGCGGGCGAGGTGTCAAAACGAGTTCCCGGACGAATTTTGTGGAGATCGTGCAGCCCGAGATTCAGTTGGTGGACTGGAGTCAGTTTGGCGGAGTTGGTGAATAGAGTTCAGCGGACGTAGACGAATTCGTTGCTGTTGAGCAGGACTCGGCACCATGCCGACAGTCCGAATTCGCGGCTGAATTCCAGAGCCTGCTGCAGTTCCTGTGGGGCGGGCTGGCGTCCGAGGGTGTGTTCGAAGATCCATGCTGTCTGAGCCTGCTGGTCATGAGCGGTTTCGCGTTGTGCGCGTTCTGCCAGCGTATCGGCCAGTCGAAACACGAGGTCATTGTTGAGCAGAGCGAGGGCCTGCAGTGGAGTGGTGGTGACGGGGCGACGCTGAGCGGCTGCGGACGGATCGGGGCAGTCGAACGTATCGAGAAACGGATTGCGGCCTCCCCGCGGAACGAACCGGTAGATGGTTCTCCGCCAGCCGGCATTGCCGTCTTCGATCAACGGATCGTAGAAGTTGCTGCCTTTGAATTTGAAATGCCGCATATCCCGATAGCCGCGTCCGCCGATTGTGCGATCGAGTACTCCGGCGACAGACAGCATGGCATCCCGCAGCGATTCAGCGTCAAGCCGCTGTGGGGTTCTGCGGTACAGCAGGCGATTGTCTGCATCGATGGATCGTGCGGCGGGCTGTGGCAGAGACGATTGTTTCCATGTTTCGGAGGTGACGATCAGTCGATGCAGTGGCTTGAGCAGAAATCCACTGCGTCGGAACTCAGCAGCCAGCCAGTCGAGCAGTTCGGGGTGACTGGGGCGTCCGCCATTGAATCCGAAGTCGCCGGGTGTTGGTACGATGCCCTGTCCGAAGTGATAGTGCCAGACGCGGTTGGTGATGACACGAGCGAACAGGTGATTTTCCGGGTGGGTGATCCATGCGGCGAGTGCGGTGCGTCTGTCGCGATCGGCTGCATTGGGTGGCAGCTGAAAATCCGCCGGGGCTCCCGGGACAGCGCGGAGACCGGCAGGAGCTACGACATCTCCGCGCAAAGAGACATCTCCTCGTTTCAAAACGTGGGTGATTCCGGGATCAGCGGAAACACAGGTATAGAGGGAGGACTGTTGCTGTTCCTGCAGGTTGCGGAGCAGCGACCGGGCTGACTGCTGCTGTCGTTCAAGTTCCTGCAGTCGGCTGCGCTGGGCGTCCGTCAGAGCGGCGAGCAGTTCCGCATTTGGCACGCTTTGTGAGCCACGGGCGAAGGCGGAGGCCGCAATTTCGTCGGGTGTCAGTGCGCGATCATAAAACTGCACTCGGTCGATGCTGCCCTGCAGCAATCGATTGCCACCCGGAGGTCCGTGTCGGAGGCCGAAAACGAGTTGAGCAGATCCGGGTGCGTAGACCTGCAGATCACCGGGGCGACAGGCGGTGCCATAGGGGACTCCTTCCCGGTATCCGATGATGGAACCATCCTGCTGGTAGACGATTGCCATGTGCACGAAGCGTTCCTGTGCTTCGACTTCGTCTGTGCCCTGGAACGGGAGAGTTCTTGCGAAGCCGTTGCTGCCGGCCATCCAGCGGCGTGGTTCACGTTCTCCGTAAACAATAGCGTCGAAGACGCTGCCATCAGTGGTCTGCAGACTGACGGCAGCGCCACCTCCCTGTTCGTATGTTTTCAGACGCACCCATGCTTCCAGAGTTTTTTCGCGGATTTCCTGAGGGAGTGGGGGCGTTTCGACGTACGAGCCTGCACCATCGAGATGCAGACTGCCATCGCTGACGGTGGCGTTGCCGCGGGCAGTGCCATGCAGGCTGCCGAGACTGTCCTGGAGATCACCGCTGAACTCCCAGGCGGCCATGGGCTGCGGCGGAGTGATTCCTGCGGGCTGTCCCTGCTGTCTTTTTTTCAGGATGGCGGCAATGACCGGTGCCACCAGTTGCTGTTTTTGTTCTGCAGCGGACCGGAGTGTCTGTTCTGTCTGCTGCAGCGTTTGCTGCTGCGCCGAGGAGAGCGGGATCTGCAGTTCGCGAGTGCCATGTCGGACACCGGCGAGTGCCGCGGCAAAGCTGTAGTATTCGCGGGCGGAGATGGGATCAAATTTGTGATCGTGGCAGCGAGCACAATTCACGGTGAGTCCAAGAAATGTCTGCCCGACGGTGCCAACCAGGTCCTCCATTTCATCCTGCGCCATGGACTGGCGCATTTTTTCGCTGGATGGCAGCGTCGTATTGTGAGCGCCGGCAACGAGGAATCCGGAGGCTGCAGCAGCGTGGGGGTCCTGTGGCTGCATAACATCACCGGCGATCTGCAGTCTGGCGAACTGGTCATATGGCAGGTCCTGATTCAAGGCGTCGATCAGCCAGTTGCGATAGGGCCAGGCGTTATCCCGAGGTTCGTCGTATTCGAAGCCGTTGCTTTCACCGAAACGCACCACATCCAGCCAGTGTCGTGCCCAGCGCTCGCCGTAGTGCGGTGATGCCAGCATGCGGTCGACCAGGTGTTCCCATGCCTGCGGAGAATCATCGGCGAGGAAGGCAGCAACATCAGCGGGTTCGGGCGGCAGTCCCAGCAGGTCGAATGAGAGTCGTCGAATGAGAGTGCGGCGATCGGCCTGCGGGGAACGCTGCAGGCCTTGTGCAGTGAGCTGTGCATCGACAAAAGCATCGATTGGATGTTTGGCAGTTGGATTTTCCGGGAGGACAGTCCGGAGTGGCTGCAGTGACCACCAGTCGAGTCCGGCACGAGACTCGCTGGAGTATCGATGGGGATCGACAGGGTCTGTACCCCAGTGAGCGCCAGCACGAACCCACAGCGTCAGGATCTGCTGCTGCTGGGCGGTGAGGGGTTTTTCCGGCGGCATTTCACCCTGGAGGACTCGTTGCAGCAGCAGGCTGCTGGCTGGCTGATCGGCATTGAACGGGCTGCCGGAATCACCGCCTTTGCGAAAGCCGGCGAGGGTTGTGAGGTTCAGGCCGCCTTTGGGGTCGTCAGTGCCATGGCAGCCGAGGCAGTTGGCAGCCAGCAGTGGTGCGATCTGCGAATCAAAGTCGATTGTCGCGGTGGCAGTGGAATCCTGTGCCGAGGTGGTCGGGAGCAGTTGGCCGAGCGGCAGTGTGAACAGCAATATGAACAGCAGGAACCTGCCAAAGGCGGAAGGACAGCGAGGGATTGCCGGGTGGGACATGGCAGATTATCCAGGCAGAACCGTGGTGGGTGGTCCGTCTGTTGACGGTCGGGAACAGCATACCACGTTCTGCGGTGTGGAGAACACTGAACGCCCCGGATGCAGGGGAATCCCCGGCGGTTCAGCGCGAGATGCCGTGATAATCGCGGTACCAGTCCACGAAACGTCGGACCCCGGTTTCGATGGGGGTATCCGGGCGGAAACCAGTGGCTGCCTGGAGTGCCTGAATGTCGGCACAGGTGGATTCCACATCTCCTGGCTGCATCGGCAGAAATCTCTTCTCGGCTGTGCGTCCGATGGCCTGCTCCAGTGTTTCGATGAGCCGCAGCAACTGCACCGGCTGATTGTTGCCGATGTTGTAGACCCGCCATGGGGCGGCCGTTCCGGCATTGGCGAGGGTTTGGGGGTCGGCAGCCTGCGGAATCAGATCATTGGTACGAACGACGCCTTCGACAATATCATCGATGTAAGTGAAATCCCGCTGCATGCGACCGTGATTGAAAACGTCGATGGAGCGACCCGCGAGGATGGCTTCCGTGAACAGCCAGATCGCCATGTCCGGACGTCCCCAGGGGCCATAGACGGTGAAGAATCGCAGTCCTGTGGTGGGCAGGCCGAAGAGATGGCTGTACGTGTGAGCCATCAGTTCGTTGGCCTTTTTGGTTGCCGCATACAGGCTGACGGGATGGTCGACGCGATCTTCCACAGAAAACGGGGATTTTCTGTTGGCACCGTAGACGGAGCTGGAGGATGCGTAGGTGAGGTGTGCAACGCGGTGGTGTCTGCAGGCTTCGAGGATATTGACAAAGCCGGTGAGATTGGAGTCTGCGTAGGCGTGCGGATTGGACAGCGAGTAGCGGACTCCGGCCTGAGCCGCCAGATGGATGACGGAGTCGAACTGCTGCTGCTGAAACAGCTGCTCCATCCCGTGGCGATCTTCCAGAGCCAGCTGCTGGAATGAGAAGCTGTTTTTGCCGGAAAGCTGCGCCAGACGATCGAGTTTCAGTTGTGGCGAGTAATAGTCATTCAGGTTATCGATACCGACGACCTGATCACCGCGAGCCAGCAGGGCTGCGGATGTGTGCATGCCGATGAAACCTGCTGCACCGGTGACAAGAATCCGAGCCATGTTCAGATACGCTGCAAGTTGTGGAGGAAACGCGCAATTTTGGGGGCCGAACGGCCGGGCGATATTAACGAAAACTGTCGGGTTTCGGCAGATCAGTTTGCCCTGGAACAGAGGTTTTCATGATTGCAATCAGAATCCGCGCGGGTTTCACCGGTGGGCCATGATTTGTGCGGAATCTGAGGGTTTGTGGCGAAAAAGTCACGGTGCTGCTTAGGTTTTCGATCTTCGGACAATGCTGTTACGCACCGCCTGGATCTGCTGATTCAACGTAGTGGTGGACCATTTCAATGGTGCGGAAACTCGTTTCAGAATGGCGCGTTCCTCACTGGTAAGCCGGCCATCCACAAACGCAACACGGATCAGATCCTGCAGGAAGAGTTCCAGTTGATCGGTGGAGGGTGGCTGCTGCAGGGCCGTTTCGGACAGCGTGAGAGCCTGGTCGAGGCGTGAGTCCGTCAGGCCCAGTTGTCTGGCCAGTTCCCTGAGAAACTGCTGTTCGGCTTCCACGAGTTTTCCGTCGGCCTTCAGCATGGCGGCGGTGCAGGCGATGATTTGTTCCGGTGGCATGCTGGTCGACTGCCAGGCGAAGTTATGCTGCCATGCGGACAATGCTGGTGACTGATGATCCGGGTCAACATCCGGAGCGGCGAGGGTCAGAGGTTTTGTGACGATGCGCCCGGAATGCAACGGGGCCTGCCAAAGACCCTGCGGGGCCACCGATTCAAGGACCCAGTCGTAACTGCCGTCGTTAAGCGATTTACCGCACCAGCGACAGCTGGCGGTGCTGGCGACGTCAATCGGGGCCGCACAGGCGCGACAACTGCAGGTATGAAAGGTGTCTTCCGGTTTTGACAGTGCTCCGCGTCGCCGCACCAGAGTCAGCTCATGCGGAAACATCATTTGCCGGCCGAGCAGGTGTGGGCTTGCACGGTCTCCGCAGGCACGGGTTCCGGACCAGCGCAGCAATACCACAACACGGTCTTCGTCGGCCTCCTGAACTGCCGGCAGGCAACGCAGCAACTGCACCGAGCCAACTGCCGGCAGTTTCCAGAAACCATCATTGGTGACCCGCCAGCATTCCGGAAACCCGGAGCCTCCTGACCACAGTACCGGCAACGACATTTGCGGGTCCCGGAAGTACAGTGCCAGCAGGCAGCGCCAGAACACGACCGACGCCCGATCTTCGATCTGTGCCAGACTGAGTGCCGGATCATGCTGCTGCAACTGGTCCCAGCCGGGGATCTGAGCTGCCGATTCGGTGACGATCCATTCGCAGTCCTGAGTGATTTCGCACAGCACCCAGTCATCGTAGCCAGCATGGACGAAGGACTGACAGTGGGGACACTGATTGCTGTCGGTGATTACGAGCTGTGCACCGCAGTGGGGACACTTGCCTGTAAGCAATGAACGCTGCCGGGATGTCAGAGCTCCGCGACGCCTGACAAAGGTCCAGACCTCGGAAAAGGACTTTCGTGGAACATTCCATGCGGATTTGTGCATTTGTTCCAGTGGCTCTTCCCTGATCAGTGCCGAAGCGGTGAACTGCACGTGAATGGTATCAAATGGCGGGTCTGTGCTGATCGCCACGACGCGGGCCTCGGTGACATCCAGCTGGTCGATGCGATGATGTACCTGTTCCGCCTGCTGCATTTTCAGGTACACCTGAAAACGGGCATGCACAGCGTCAGAAAGCATGGCGCGGCAGTCCGCCAGATTATGCTGTGCCCAGCATTTCTGAATCAGAGCAAAACCCTGCGAACAGCGATCCAGAAACTGCTGTTCGGAGAACAGCGGATCGGCCTGCTGCACTTCCTGCAGCAGTGATTCCTGTCGTTTGCGGTTCTGACGCTTCAGCCCTGCTCGTACCTCCCGGGTCACAGTCGGGGCCTGACCGGACTGCCAGGCCTCGAAGAATTTGAAACCGAGGATGGCTATGACCACGCATGCCAGCAGGACAATCTCCAGCCACCCCATCGACCAGTCCGAACCGCTGCCTGAGTGACCGCGGAAGACGTTAATGCCTCCCGATGAGCCACCGAACCCACCACCACCACGGAACCCGCCCATGCCTCTGCCGAAGTTACCGCCACCACCTGCCTGGATAACAAGCAGTATGAGCAGCAGCCGCGTGATCAGTGTCTGAGTCATCAGGTTGTACCTGTGAAAATCCTGTCGTCCGGTATGCCGATTCCCCGATTCCAGCCAAAAGTCTGCTGAGAATCAAGTCTGCACATGCCTGATACAGATACCGGGGGCGCCCTGCCCCGCCCTGCCTACCCTGCTCGTTCGCAGCGAACTTCGATGTGGCTGCGTTGTTCTTCGAGTGGCGCGGGGAAGTCAGATCGCGAGTGTACTCCGCGACTTTCCCGGCGTTCCAGTGCGGCGGCGGCCATCGCACGTCCCACAAGCATCATGTTCTGCAATTCCCAGCCCGACTGTTCGGTGAGCACGCGGCGGCAGACGTAGCCTGACCAGAAGTCCAGCTGACTGCAGGCGGCAGCCAGATCCTGCTCATTCCGCACAATCCCCACGCTGCGGCCCATCAGGCTTCGCAGGGAATTGCGAATGTCGGCGATGTCCAGTTGCTGCTGCTCGTCCGGATCCTGGCGTTCAGGCTGCCATTCGATGGCGGGGACGGCGAAGTTGTCGGGCAGTCCCAGGGCAGCGTTCGAGGCATTGACACCGCAGCGAAGCCCAAAGACCACGCCCTCCAGCAAACTGTTGCTGGCCAGCCGGTTGGCTCCGTGCAGTCCGGTGGAGGTGACTTCACCGGCGGCCCACAGATTCTGCAGCGAGGTGCGACCGTCAGGATCCGTAATGACTCCGCCAATCATATAGTGTGCGCCCGGTCGAACGGGCACGCGATCGCGAGTGAGGTCGAGTCCGAAATCCGCACAGACTCGCCCGATGTGCGGAAATCTCTGCCGCACTTTTTCCGCACCGATTGACGAGAGGTCGAGGTAGACGCAGGGGTGCTGAGTCCGAGCCATCTGTGCTGTGATTGCCTGGCTGACAACATCCCGCGGCGCCAGTTCGCCGGCCGCATTATAGTCAGCCATAAAGCGGTATCCGTGGCAGTCGACCAGGTGCGCCCCTTCGCCGCGGACCGCTTCGGTAATCAGGTGTCGCGAGCTGCCGGCGATATACAGCACTGTGGGATGGAACTGCATGAATTCCATGTCACGCACAATGCAGCCGGCACGCATGGCAGCGGCATGACCATCCGCCGTTGCGATTTGCGGATTTGTGGTTTCCCGATACAGGGCCCCTGCTCCGCCCGTGCAAAGAATTGTCTGCTTGGCCCAGATGAATGTCCGCCCGTGGTTCTGATTCCACACCAGTGCCCCGCGGCAGGACTGACCCTGAGTGAGCAGGTCCAGAGTGAAGGTTTTGGGCCAGAAGTCGATGTGCGACTGGGACAGGGCAAGCTGGTTCATGGCCCGCATGACTTCAAGCCCCGTCGCGTCGCCCAGCGCGTGGGCCACGCGGGCATGACTGTGACCACCCTCCAGAGTCAGTGCCAGCTCGCCATCAACCTTGTCAAATTGTGCACCGAACTGAGCCAGCTCAAGAATCCGCTGAGGAGCCTCACGAACTACCAGATCCACGATATCGGCATGGCACAACCCTTTGCCGGCCGCCAGAGTGTCCGACATGTGGCTGGCGTAGTCATCCAGAGGGTCAAGGGCACCAGCTATGCCACCCTGAGCGTAGGCACTGTTGGAATGCTGCAGTGAGTCCTTGGTGATGACAATGACACGCAGTGACGGGTCCACAGCCAGCGCGGCGCGAATTCCGGCAATGCCACCTCCGATGATCAGCACATCCGTGAACAGATGAGGAACGCGACCGGGGTGTGCCGGAACCAGATAGCGATTGTGCAGTGGAATTGTGAGCTGTCGGTCTTGCATGCGAGTCTTCCTTCAGCTCTGCCATTGCTGCATTGGCAGCAGGTCATCCCAGCAGCGTTCGGCTGCCAGACGGGCCACGGCAAATGCCGGTGCACAGACACTGACGTTGCTGACAAACATCTCAGACAGATTCAGAACTTCAGCCACTCGAGAATCCGCCATTTCGTCGAGAACCCTGGCGGCCAGCCACGAGCCACTGCCGCTGATCAGAACTCGGATTGCCCGAGCCTGCTCGGGATGCAGTGCGGCCAGAGAATCCAGTCGCCTGGAGATGGCTCGCTGCAGCAGTTGAATCTGCTGCTCAACGAGCCAGTCAGCAGCGGCTGTCAACTGATCCGCAGAAAGATCGGTTTCGTCACAGCAAAACTGGTGAGCAAGGCGATTCAGAGCGGATGCTCGGGTCGCAGGACGCCCGTCAGCGGTGTCCAGTGATGCCGGTTCTTCCGGCAGTCCACCGGTCAGCAGGTGAGCATCCTGTATGGTGGCGAACATTTCGGCGGCAATGGGAATCCATTGTGGTTCCGAAGAATCCGTCAGCTGCAGTGGCAGCTGACGTACCAGTGCACAGACGGGTGTGCGCCGTGCACCCGTATACAGCAGTTCGCCGGCTGCGAGGCGGTGCAGGTCATTGAGTCCGACCGATATGGGCAGCCCATCGGAAAGTGGCACAAGGTCAGTGGTGGTGGAACCCAGATCGATCAGCAGAGCCGGTCCCGCCGGCACCGCGCGACCCACCCAGGTGGCCAGAGCATGCCAGTTGGCCGCAGCTGCAAGCTCGGGCAGCTCAACAGCGTCTGCGGCACCCGCGAATTCTCCCGACGTCAGCCAGACACGGACCGGTGTCTCCGGGAAAACCGCAGTGACCGTTTCAATAATCCGGCGAACACCCTCGGACCGCGTGGCAAAGCAGTCTGCCAGTTCGGCGGTCATGGTGAGTGCAACCAGCTGCGGCTGGGCCGATCGCAGAAGTTGCAGCGAACGCAGCTGATCACCCAGCAGCTGCGGCGACTTCCAGATGGCAAACGGCAGTTGTTCCGAAAGACCGTCCGAGGTGGCCGCTTTGATGTTGGCTCCGCCGATATCCAGTCCCAGTACCTGCACGATGGTGTTTACTCTTTGTCAGAGGGATGCAGTCAGACGCCGCGAGATGAGTCCGGAGGCTCAGGGACTGCAGTCAAAGACTCCGGACGGTCAGTCTACAGCGTGCAGACTGCCTGCTCCAGGCAGTCGAACAGATGCAGTAATGCAGGCCAGCAAATTCTGCAGATTGGAGATGTGTGCGGGGTGAGTGGGACCGGGACAGGCAGAAACTGCCGGTTCGATCTGCTGTTTTTGCTGCCTGGCTGTCGGCGCTGCCTGAGTGGCGGAGGAATATTCCAATTGGGCAGGTTTTGCGGGCAACGCAGGTGTTAGAACCCCGCGATCCGGTCGATAGACGGAGTGTGCTGCTGCAGACTGCCGGCGTGCGCGCCGCGGTGGGAGTGGCCACCGAGGCCAGGAATGCCCGAGCTGCGGAAGTGGTGGTTTCGGGCGTCAGGAATTCAACGGAATACAGAGCGACATCATGCGTGGACTGCAGACTCTGACTGCCTTCTTGTGTGTCTGTCTGATGACTTGCCTGGGTGCTGCGGTGAGAGCGGATCAGATTCCGTGGCAGACTGATGTTGAAGCAGCGCTGCGGGAAGCATCGCAGTCGGGGCAACCGGTACTGATGCAGTTCACGGCATCGTGGTGTTCCTACTGCAAGCGGATGGAAAAAAGCACGTGGACGGATCCGGAACTGGCCGGTCGTGTATCGGAGGATTTCGTGGCTGTGCTTGTCGATGCCGATGAGCATAAGGAACTGCTGCAGGATCTGGAGATCAAGGGTCTGCCGACAGTGCTGGTGGTGTCTCCGAAGCTTGAAGTGATTCATCGGATATCCGGTTTTCAGACGGCTGAGGCCATGCAGTCGCATCTGGACCGTGCGGAACGTCAGAATGCTGCGCGAGCTGCTCAGTCGCGGACGGTGCGTTCTGCGCCGTCAGCCGCAGCCGGTCGCACTCCCCCGGCGGCGGCAACCGCTGGAAGGACTCCGCCTGCCGGCAGTCGGATGCCTCCTGCCGCTGCCGCTGCGAAGCGCGCGGCCCCTGATATGGCTCGAACTGCCAGGCCACCGGCGGCAAAGCAGCCCGCTGCGAAGCCTCCGGCAGCCCGCTCGGCAGCCCGCGACACGCAGGTGCCGGTGAAGTCCATCAGTCGGCAGGGAACGAAAAGCAGTGATGAGGAGTTGCCGGAGTTTCCGGTGGAGCCTGAAGACTATTCAGCGGCGCGTGATCGGCGGAGCGGGCGGAGTGCTGAGCGTGAGCCGGCCGCGGTTGTGGAACCGGAATCGTTCCGAGACTCGTCGGCGGCTCGTCGCAGTGCTGCCGCGGCTGGTGCTCCTTCAGAGACAGCGACTTATCCGGATGACTGGAGTGATACGGAGTCGCCGGATGTCGTGCATCGCAGTGCGCCTGTCAATCCGCCGGCAGCGACAGCGAAACCGCAGCGGAAGCCTGCCGGTGCGACGGAGTCGCCTGTGCCGGCTCGCACGGGCACCGCGATGGCTCAGGCGCCGCTGCAGCCGGCTTTTGGCGGGAATTCTCTCGTGAGTGCTCGCGATGCGCGGGCCGTGGTTGCCGGCAGTTCCCGGCATCAGCTGAAGTGGAAGGGGCAACTGCTGTACTTTGCAACGGCGGACGAGCTGGAGATGTTCTCGGCGAATCCTCAGCGTTACTGGCCAATGCTGGACGGTGACTGTGCCTTGAAGCTGTTGCAGTCAAATCGTCGGGTGCAGGGTGATCTGGAACATGCAGCGTTGTTCCGTGGTCGGGTTTGGGTGTTTTCGACGGCGGAGGAGATGCGGGAGTTTGTGGCTGCTCCGGCTGACGTCGCGGATGAAGTGCAGGCGTTGCTGGAGCAGTGACCGGGGAATGTTGACGGATGGCAACATATCGGCAGATTGTGCGGGGATTGCCTGAATCGCGATTACGACAGGGGGATTTCTGTTGCAGCCCTGGCGGTAATACATAATCTGATAGTGGTGTTACTTGGTACCACCCATAAGCAAAAGGTCTGCGATTTGTGAAAACGGTTCTGCTGATGCGGCATGCGGAAGCGGCGGAGGCCACTCCGGGCCAGGCGGACTTCGATCGCTGCCTGACTGCGTCGGGGGTCTCGATGGCCTGGCAGACGGGGTTACTGTTGCGGGCTCAGGGGCTGGCTCCGCAGCGGGTTCTGGCATCGGCAGCGGTTCGCACGGCTCAGACGGCCTTTCTGGTGCGACAGGCGGTGGCAGGTCTGTCGCAGCCTGAAGTTGCGGTACAGCCGGATTTCGGTCCGGGAATTCCGGTACAGCTGCAGACCGGGCTGTATGGTGCATCTGCGGATGCCTTTGCTGATGCGGCTCGGTACCACGCAGCTCCGGATGAATCCAGTGTGCTGGTGGTGGGGCATAATCCGGGCATGGCGATGCTGATGTGCTGCTGGGGGCTGAGTGCGTTCAGTGTACCTCCGGCTACGCTGGCTGCGTTCCGGTTTGATGCCAGTGACTGGCTGGAAGCCGGTCGTTCGGGATGTCATGGGGAACTGATCCTGCTGATCAGAAACGCACGTTTGGACTCGGGGCATGGAAGCCCGGGTATTGCTGGATAAGCACGGACGCCGACTGGGCCATTGGTCGACAGGCGGGCGTGATGAGTATTGAAGATTGTCCGGACGCGGCCGGAGCGGTGCCGAGTGTTGTGGCCGCAGATGAAGCAGCCACGGCGACAGAATTGCGGTCTGCGATTGCACTGGGGCTGGTTCCCGGAGTGGGTCCGCGGCTGCTGACGGAGCTGACAGCGGTGTTTGGCTCCTGCGCGGCTGTGCTGCAGCAGAGTGCTGTGCAGTTGCGGCAGGTTGCCGGTGTGGGGGCGAAGACAGCGTCCGGTCTGCAGGATCCCGATCTGCTGTTGCGGGCTCGACAGATTCTCAGCGAATGCGGGACGGCGGGAATTCGCGTGTTGCTGTCGGGGACGTCTGAGTATCCGCGACGGCTTCTGGAGATCTGTGATTATCCGCGGGTGTTGTTTCAGCGGGGTGTGCTGTTACCGCAGGACGAGCTGTCGATAGCGATTGTGGGTTCCCGCCGGTGTACTCCGTATGGTCTGCGGCAGGCTGAGCGGCTGGGGGCCTCACTGGCGCGGGCCGGTCTGACGGTTATCAGCGGATTGGCGCGGGGGATTGACGGGGCTGCGCAGCGTGCCGCGCTGCGTGCCGGTGGCAGGACAGTCGCGGTCCTGCCGGCCGGGGTACAGAACATCTATCCGCCCGAGCATGCGGATCTGGCAGCGGAGATTGTGCAGCAGGGCGCATTGCTGAGTGAGATGTCGCATCGTCAGCAGCTGTTGCCGGGACTGTTTCCGCAGCGGAATCGAATTATCAGCGGGCTTTGTCTGGGTGTGCTGGTGATTGAGGCTTCGCGTCGATCGGGTGCGCTGTACACGGCGCGGCATGCGATTGAGCAGGGGCGAGATGTGTTTGCGTTGCCGGGGCCGGTGGACAGTCTGGCCAGTGCCGGATGTCTGGAACTGCTGCGGGACGGCGTGCAGCTGGTGCGGCATGCCGATGATGTGCTGGAAGCGCTGGGGCCGCTGCCGCAGCCTGCCCGGCGTTCGCGCAGTGAGACGGTGCATCAGCCGCGGGAACTGTCATTGAACTCGCTGGAAAAGGACGTGCTGAACCGGATCGGGCAGCAGCCATGTGCGGTGGACCAGGTGCTGCGCGGGCGTGAGCAGCAGGCGCCGCAGATTCTGGCAACGCTGACGGTTCTGGAGGTGCGGCGACTGATTCGCAGGCTGCCAGGAAATCAGGTGGTGCGGTACTGAGTGTGGTCTGATCCGACCTGGCCGGCTGTCGCGGGTCAGGTTATTACGACAGGATTGGCAGGATGCTGCCTGAACCGAACTGCAGTTCGCGGGTGACGATGGACCCGATCAGTGTCGTGCTGGTGCAGTCGTGGATTTCGATTTCTGCGAGTGATCCGATCAGGCGCGGGTTGCCGTCGAACACAACGATTCGGTCGCATTCCGTGCGTCCCGTCAGTTGCAGTGCGAGGCGTTCAGCGGCTGGTGAGGCGTGCTGCAGCTGCTGTGGTTCAGCGAGTCCGGCGTGTTCGAGGGCCCCGCGTTCATCGTGGTGATCGTGGTGATCCAGCTGGTGCAGCGGGGGTGTTCCGGCGGCGTCGGCTGGCAGCCCTTCACGTGCGGCACGGCGGGCGGCGGATTTGCTGGGACCTTCCACCAGGATACCGACTTTTCGTCCGATGAATTCCGCATTGTCCTCTTCCGAGATGCGGTTTTGCAGTTCCAGCATTTCGTTATTGCGTCGTCGTTTGACCTCTTCAGGGACGTCATCGGGGTACAGTTCGTCGGCTTTGGTGCCGGTGCGGGGGCTGTACTTAAAGATGAAGCTGTTTTTGAAGCGGCAGTCACGAATCAGCTGCATGCTTTTCTCGAAGGCTTCGTCAGTTTCCCCGCAGAAGCCGACGATGAAGTCACTGGACACGGCGCAGCCCGGAATGATGTCATTGATGCGTGCCATCATTTCGCGGTAGTCTTCGACAGTGTAGCCGCGTTTCATGCGTCGGAGCACTTCGTTGCAGCCGGACTGGGCGGGCACGTGCAGGTATTTCATGACTTTCGGCAGGTCGCGTACGGCCTGCAGCAGGTCGGTCGTCATGTCTCTTGGGAAGCTGGTGATAAAGCGTATGCGCTGGATCCCGCTGATGTTGTGGAGTCTTTCCAGCAGTTCGGACAGGCGGACCAGTCTTCCGTTTTCTGTGTATTTGTAGCTGTTGACGGTTTGTCCCAGCAGCGTGATTTCGCGCACACCCTGATCGGCCAGCAGCTTTGCTTCCTGAATGATGTGTTCCGGCGGGCGACTTTGTTCAGGTCCGCGGGTTGCCGGCACCACGCAGTAGGTGCAGAATTTGTCACAGCCGATCATGATGCGGACAAAAGCCTGAAAAGGCGTAGGGCGCATTTCGGGATCGCGGAGCGGATCATAGCTTTGAAAGCTGTCGGAGACCTGCAGCCGTGAGCCGTCGGAGCGACCGAGGCTGAGTGCTGTGAGGCGTGACTGCTGTTCGCTGCTGCGGGCTTCCCGGATGAGTCGCGGGATTTCGGCCAGTTGTCCGGTACCGACGACGAGGTCGACATGGGGAGCTTTCTGAAAGATCAGTTCCTGATCCTTCTGAGCCATGCAGCCGATGACCCCGATGACCTTTTGCGGGCGATTGCGTTTGCTGTATTTCAGACGCCCCAGTGCGCTGTAGATTTTGTGTTCTGCGTGTTCGCGAACGCTGCAGGTGTTGAACAGAACGGTATCTGCGTCTTTGGGGTTGTCTGCCAGCAGGTAGCCTTCGCGACGGAGTGCAGCGACGACCAGTTCGCTGTCCAGCATATTCATCTGGCAGCCAACGGTTTCGATGTACAGTCGACCATTGTGCGGCGGTCGGCTGCTGATCGGGGCGGCGTCTGCGGGCTGTTGCTGAGCAGTTTCGGACATTCCGGGGGTGGCGATCTGTGCAGGGTGCCGGGGCAGTAGTGCCCAGGCCGCGGTGTTGGTGTTGCGGTGTTTATGTCGCACGGGGGGAGGGCTCGGGCATTGCTGCCCGAGCCGGGGTCCTGGTGCTGCGACGTGAATGGTTCAGGACTGGATGCGTTCCATGTAGGAACCGGACTCGGTATCGATTTTGACGCGGTCACCGTCCTTAATGAAGGCGGGCACCTGGACTTCCACGCCTGTTTCCAGTGTGGCAGCTTTGGTGACGTTGGTGGCCGTGTTGCCGCGTGCGGCGGGCTCGGTGTAGGTGACTTTCAGAATGACCTGCTGTGGCGGCATCATGGAAATCAGCTGACCGTTCCAGAACAGCAGGCCGACGGTGGCGCCTTCCAGCAGCCACCGCATGTCGTCTGCTACCGCGGCGGCGGGCAGGCTGTGCTGTTCGAAGGTGCTGTTGTCCATGAAGACGTAGCTGTCGCCATCGCGGTATGAGTACACTCCGTCATTGCGGTGCACGTCGGCTGTTTCCAGCGAGTCACCATTGCGGTAGGTCTTCTGGAACATGGTGCCGCGGAGCAGGTTTCGCAGCTTGGTGTGGTAGAGTGCCTGCCCCTTGCCTGGCTTGACGAAATTGCATTCCAGCATTTCGTACGGTTCGTTGTCGATCTGGACCTTGATGCCTTTTTTGAATTCACCGGCGGGAATGGTGCCCATGTGACACTGACTTCTGCAACAGCTGTAGGGAAGATGAATCAGGCGACGCATCGCGAGGCCGAATGGACCAGGCGATCCGCCGAAACCGGGTGGAATGCTACCGAAACGGCGCGGCGGAGTGAATGGATCTGCGGCAAAAACCGACAAAGTCCTGCCATGGGGATTCGGGTGGCAGGGCTGGCCTGCCACAAACCCGGAATTCCGCAGGCCGCGGATTTTCAAACGTCGCCGCGAATCAGTATCATAACCGCACCAGCCGGCCCTCGTTGATAAATTGCGGATATCCTGGTCTGCATTTTGTGTTGAGGGGCTTTGCTGGGGCATCATTCTGACGCGGTTTTCCTCGCTTTTGTTTTTCTTTGGGGGGTTCACAATGTCCACCACAGCTGCTCCGACCGCCACCGGTTTTGCTCCGGCGGTCAGTGCGTTTCTGGCCACAGCGCTGCACAAGTCTTATGTCGGGGGGCGCTGGGTTGAAGCGACCGACGGCGGGACGTTTGAGGTGCTGGATCCGGGTTCGGGTACGAAGATTGCGACGGTGACCAGTCTGCAGAAGGCGGATGTGGACCGTGCCGTGGACTCGGCTGTGGATGCATTTCACAACAGTGGCTGGGCGTCAATGCCTGTTGCGGAGCGTGCGGCGAAGCTGCATCGGATTGCCGACGCCGTGGAGGCTCGGATACACGAGTTCGCTCAGGTGGAGGCTTTGGACTGCGGCAAGATTTATGCGCAGGCGATCGGGGACATTCAGAACTTCATTGACACGTTCCGTTATTTTGCCGACCTGTCTCAGGCGGTGAATTATCGGCAGGTGATTGCGGTGAAGAAGCACGAGGCCTGGGTGACTCGTCATGCCTGGGGCGCCTGCGGATTCATCATTCCGTGGAACTTTCCGTTTTTGCTGGCGGGCTGGGGGCTGGCTCCGGCTTTGGCAGCCGGCAACACGTGTGTGCTGAAGCCTGCCGAGGATACTCCGCTGTCAGCACTGTACCTGTGCCATGTGGTGCAGCAGCTGGATTTGTTGCCACCAGGAGTGCTGAATGTGGTGACGGGATATGGTGAGACGGCGGGTGCTGCGGTATCGCAGAATCCGCGGTTCCGTCGCATGAGTTTCACGGGTTCGCCGGAAGTTGGCCGTTTGGTTGCGGAAGCGGCTGGACGGAATCTGATTCCGGTGAAGTGTGAGCTGGGCGGCAAGGGTGCGGCGGTGGTGTTCAATGACGTGGACATTCCTGAGACTGCTCAGGCGCTGGTGAACGCGATCACATTCCACACCGGTCAGGTCTGCTGTGATGCGACTCGCTGGCTGATTCAGCGGGACATTTACGACGATTTTGTGGGCGAATGCGTGAAGCGGATGAAGTCTGTGCAGATTGGCTACCAGTTTGATGGTGGTGCTCAGATGGGTCCGGTGGTGAATGCGAAGCAGCAGGCTCGCGTGCTGGGGTATCTGCAGAAGGGCGTGGCGGACGGAGCGGATCTGGTGCTGGAGGGTGGTGCCGGGGCGGTGGCGGGGCGAAATGGCTTTTATGTCAAGCCGGCCCTGCTGGCGGGCTCGCTGAACAACGTGGCGGCTCGCGAGGAGATCTTTGGGCCGGTGGCGTTTCTCGCGTCGTTTGCTTCCGAAGAAGAGGGCGTGCGGCTGGCGAATGATACGGAGTATGGTCTGGGGAACAGTGTCTGGTCGAAGGACCTGCAGCGCTGTGCTCGGGTGGCCGAGGCATTTCGTGCAGGCAACGGCTGGATCAATGCTCACAACGTGATTGTCCATGGTGTGCCATATGGTGGCATTGGCAAGAGCGGCATGGGTGGTGGTGTGGTCAGTCCGGAGACTCTGGACGACTATCTGCGTCCGATTTCGGTGGTTCGTCCGCTGTGAGTGTGTGAGTTGCCGGCGGGTCCCCGGCGTTATGTCCGGGGCTCGCACCGGCGTTTCGGCAGGTGCAGCGGTGTGCTGGTGATTGTTTGGTGGCTCGGTGCGGCTGATTCGTTGAGGGTGTGGCTATGCAGACATCTGACGTTGATATCTCGTCTTCCCGTGTCCTGATTGCGGACGATATCCAGCAGAATCGGGAATTGCTGGAGGCGTATCTGGCGGACGAGGGTTACGAGATACTGATGGCTGCAGACGGTCAGCAGACGATTCAGATGGTTGAGCAGCATCAGCCGGATCTGATTCTGCTGGACATTATGATGCCGCGGATGAGCGGTTATGAGGTGTGTCGGCAGCTGAAGTCGGATCCAGCCCGACGGATGATTCCGGTGCTGATTGTGACGGCATTGAATGAGCCGAACGATATTGAGAAGGCGGTGCATGCAGGCTGTGATGACTTTCTGTCGAAGCCGGTGAATCGTCTTGAGCTGCGGACTCGAGTGCGTTCACTGTTGCGAGTTCGTCATCTGGCGAGTGAGCGTGACCGTTTGCTGGCGTATCTGCAGGAGATGGAGCAGCGGGTGCTGCGTGGTGGCGACTGAACAGCGGTGACGGTCTTCTTGGGCAGGAAGTGTGACAGGCATGTCGGGGACGGAAGAATCGGAGCGTCAGTTTGCGGTGCGTGAGACGCAGGGGCCGGCGGAGGTAGTGCTGAAGGCCCGACGTGCTCAGCCGTTCTTCGGTCGTCATCCCTGGGTGTTTGCCGGGGCGATTCATCATGTGAATGCCGGCAGCGAGCAGTCTCTGCAGGCTGGCAGTGTGGTGCGTCTGGTCAGTGCCGAGGGGCGATTTGTTGCCTGGGGCCTTTACAATGCTCAAAGTCGCATTGTGGTACGGCTGTATTCGTGGGATCAGCAGGCGGGGCTGGATGCTGCCTTCTGGCAGCAGCGAGTGCGTCAGGCGGTGCAGTTGCGGCGGCAGCTGTTTAATCTGCAGGCGCCGGATTGTGGCTGTCGGCTGATTTTCAGTGAGTCGGACCTGATGTCGGGTCTGACGGTCGATCAGTACGGCAATTGTCTGCTGGTGCAGTTTACCAGTCTGGCGCTTTATCAGCATCGTGCAGCGATCATTGCGGCCTTGCAGTCTGAGTGTCAGCCGGCGGGAATCTGGCTGCGTACGGAAAAGGGGATGCGGGAGGCTGAGGGTCTGGAGGTGGTGGATGGCCTTCTGAGCGGGCAGGAGCCTGCGAGTCCGTTGTTTCTGTCGGAGCATGGTTTGCAGTTTGGCGTGGACGTGCGGCATGGTCAGAAGACCGGCTGTTATCTGGATCAGCGGGACAATCGCATTGCGGTGGCGCGGTATGCCGGTGGAGCCAGCGTGCTGGACGCCTTCTGTTTTTCCGGGGGGTTTGGAATTGCAGCGGCGAAGCTGGGCGGTGCGAAATCGGTGCTGGGGGTGGATTCGTCGGAATCTGCACTGGTGCTGGCCCGCGAGAATGCTCGACTGAACGGGGTCGCTGAGCGTTGTGAGTATCTGAACGAGGATGTGCGAACGGCGCTGGAGGGCATGGTGGATGCGGGGCGTCAGTTTGATCTGGTGGTCCTTGATCCGCCCCGGATGGCCAGGGCTCGCAGTGGCATCGACCGGGCTTTGAACGGTTATCTGCGATTTAACGAGCTGGGAGTTCGTGTTGTGCGTCCGGGAGGAATTCTGGCGACCTGCAGCTGTTCGGGACTGGTGACTCGAGCGGAGTTCATGGAGGTGATTTCCGAAACAGCTCGTCAGTCCGGGCGAGACATCCAGATTCTGGAGCAGCACGGTCAGCCGCCGGACCACCCGATATCGGCCACCTGTCCTGAGTCGGAGTATCTGAAGGTTGTCATTTGTCGGGTGGTTTGAAGGCAGCCTGGTGTTTCAGCGGCAACACGAGTGTCCGGGGTGACACCTGCGGTCATTCGCTGGCGGTGCTCGTCGGTACAGTTTTCGTGAGGATTTACCACGACCCTGAAGCACCATCGTCCCCGGACGAACCGCTGTCGAACGCTCCACCACTGAACGATCCGCCGTCACTGTCACCATCGCTGCCAGTGAGACGGCTGTGAAGATCACAACAGCAGCGACGATGAACAGGCCCGAGTATTCGGCTGTCGATCGAGTCCGGGCGGGCACTTTCAATCCGCGTGCCATTTTATCAAGGGCAATCACTCCGCCGACAATGCCCTGCGCGAACTGTCCCTGTTTGAACTGCGGCACCACGTGCTTGTTCATAATCTGCTGAAATCTGAGGTTGTCTGCAGCCCCCAGCCCGCTCCAGGTTGAATCCGGGCAGCTCGGTCTTCCTTTGATACGCCTCGATCGACATGTTCGCGCCGCCGTGCAACGCTTTCGATTCCATCGTGACAACGATAATGGGGGTCGCTTTGTCAGTCAGAAGTCTGTCGCAGAGCGAGCGGATCTGAGCTATGGAATCCGGGGCCAGCATACCCGCTTCATCAGTGACGAACTCCCGCTGGCCCGGGCGCCGCACATCGAGTTCCTGAGCAATGACCGGCAGTGCGGTTATTAACAACAGAATGCTGATCAGCAATATCTGACTGAATAGAGCACGCATGGGCATGGTATGGGATGCGGCCGAACAACGGGTTACAGCAGGACGTTTTCTTTCGTCGGCAGCATGCTGTGCTCGTGCCGACCATGGGTGATACGGTAACGGGCCTGCATTGAGATTTCATAAAAAAAACAGTCCCTCGCAGAAAAAAGTTTCTCTGCGGGGACTGCATGCGGCCGGGGACTCGGCAACGATGAGTGTCGGTCAGTCTACGGCTGGAAGTTCGGGTGTTTGGAATCACCCAGCGATTCAAGGTATGCCAGCAGGTCCAGAATCTCTTCTTTTGTGAAGGTGTTCAGCAGTCCGGACGGCATGGGGGAAGTTTTTGACAATTCCCGAGTCTCGATGTCGGACTTGAGTACAGTGACGGTTTCCGGTGCCAGCGGATTGGGGCGCAGCACCAGTTTCTGTTCGGTCTCTTCCACGATGCGTCCGATGACCACCTGGCCGGCTTTGGTTTCGACGGCGGTGTTCATGTACTGTTCGGACAGGACTTTGGAGGGTTCTGTGGAGGATTCCAGCAGGTCCTGGCGTTTGAAACGAGTGGCGACGGCAGTGAGGTCCGGTCCGACGGCTCCGCCTTTGTCACCATATCGGTGGCAGGCACTGCACTGGGCCTGGTAGAACACGTCGCGACCGCGCTGGAAGCTGCGGCCTTTGCCAACCTGCGGCAGCAGTGGCTGCAGATCAGCGGTGGTCCATTCCTGAACCAGTTTGCGTGAGTTGAGCGGGGGCGCTGGTTCCTGTGCGTGTCTCGCACTGTATTCTGTGAGCACATCATTCAGTGCGAGGATCTCTTCGCCGGTCAGTGTAAATTTGGCTTCTTCGTGGGCATTGGCCATGAAGTTGGCGTAACTGGCTCCGTTGTTGAACGGGATGCCGGCATCCATGAACCATTTTGAGACCTGAGCGCTGTGTGCTGTGGAAGCGTGGCCATTCCACCATTCGAGGTAATCGCGACGCAGTTCGTTGTTCCAGCCGGTCTTTTGATTTCGCAGCTGCACGATATAGGTGATTTGTTCTTCCTGAGTTTTGGCGGCCTGCAGGAGTGCGATGGTGCGGGGCACCACATGCGGGGCATTCATGGCGATCAGGATCTGAGAAAGCTCACGATTGAGAGCTTCACTGTTTGCCGGGTAAAGCGGATTGATGTCTGCGAGAACCTGTGCAGCCGCGTCGCCCGTGGGAGTTCCGTGGCGTGCAATTGAGACCTGAATGACTCGCAGTTTTTCCAGCAGCAGTTGTTCGGACAGTCCGCCGGAGGGGATGGCAGCGAGCGATTTGAAGACTGCCGGCTGGATCTCGGCATTGCCGAGTCGAGCGAGTGCCAGCAGTGCGGTGAAAGCGGCGGCCGGGGATTTTTCTGCCAGGGCTTTGGCCTGCCATTCGCTGACGGGGTTGCGTTCCACAGCCATGCGGGCTGCGTAGCGGATATAGCGATCGGGGCTGTTCAGATGTGGCCATGCAAAGCTGACGGCTGCAGGATCCGGTCGGACATTGAAGGATTCCAGTTTGTGTCGCAGTGTCCTTGCATCGCGAGCGGTCTGATCGGCCAGTTGTTCGGCAGGCAGGGGGGCTGCCTTTTCGCTACCCTGCCATGAGACTCGAAACAGGCTGGCCTGAGTCCCGCGGCCACCGATTGTGAAGTACAGGGAGCCATCATTTCCGATTACGGCATCGGTCAGATTCAGCGGCATGCGCGGTCCCTTGCCGCGCAGCGATTTGGGTGCGACAAAGTTTTCGAAACTGCCGGTGTAGCTGGCTCCGTCCGGCCGCAGGTGAACGGCAATCAGGCGTCCGTAGGTCCAGTCGCAGATGTAGAAGGCCTGCTGGTATTTTGTGGGGAAGGCTGCACCGGTACCAAAGGTGACTCCGGTGGGGCAACCGATTCCGATGGTAGTGGTTTGTGGCAGACCGTCGGGGTAGTACTGTGGCCATTTGGCGGTGCCTTCGCGGAACCCATTATCGCCACCGCGAACAGAGTGGAAGACGTGCACCGGTCGATACCACGGAGTACCCCAGTCCCATTCCATGTCGCTGTCCCAGCCGAACAGTTCACCGTCGGCATTGAAGGCGATGTCGTAGGTATTGCGCTGGCCTGAAGAGAACAGTTCGATGTTTTTTCCATCGAGATCCATCCGGGCGATGTAGCCACCGGGAGGTTTAGCTCCGGCGCCGAAACCGTTACCGTCTTCCATTCGGGGCAGCGCCAGGTCGTCGGCGTAATTGCGATGCGGGGAGGATTCAGTGAGGTCATGGGGCAGACCGGTGAAGTTTCCGCAGACGGCATAGAGCATATTGTCCGGTCCCAGCACGAGGCCGTGTGAGCCGTGTTCGCCGCCGCCACCACGCCATTCTCGCAGGAATTCCACATCATCATAGCTGTCATTGCCTTTGGTATCGCGGCAGCGATAGAGAGCGAACCCGCGGCTGCCGGCGCCGCTGATGTAGAGGGCGTTGTTGACGAACAGCATTCCCATGGTTTCACTGACAGGGATGTTCAGAATCTCCTGTTTGACGACTTTTCCGTCCTGCAGCGTTACTCTGGTGATGGGCTGTCCATTCTGGCCACCCAGCAGCAGTCGACCTTTGGGGTCTTTGGCCATGCAGATCCAGGATCCATTGACTGAGGCATCGGCCTGCAGCACGTGTTCGATGGTAAACCCTGGCAGTGTGTCAAGAAATTCGGAGGGCTGTGAGTAATCCAGCGGTTTTGAGCCGTCAGCGGGGCAATAAAGAGCCTTGACGATGACCAGTTCCTGCCCGGCGGGGGCAGCGATTTCCAGTTGTCCGCCTTCGCTGACTTCACCCACCTGTTCTTTGTCACCAATGCGGTATTCGACTCGCAGCTTTTTGGGGACTCCGGGTGCGGTGTCCCCGAAGGTGTCGTTGGTGGCACTGATGGCCAGTTTGTTGTTGCTGACGGCAGCGACAACTTGGGCGGTAACGTCAGTTTTGTCTGCGGCGAGTGAGTCAGCAGGGAACAGGCTGAATGTGACGATGGTCAGCAGCAGTGCTGTGCTGACCCGAAAAGTCGAGCGATTCATGCGGTTGAGGTCTTTGGAGGGTGTGGGTGGAGGAGGGATAATGACAAGTACTGAAGAAGATAACTGAATTTCCGCAGGAAAGCGAAGCCTGATTTCTGTTGTCTGCAGGAACGAACTGTTGTTTTGGGGCAGGTACTGCTTTACCGATCGACACTCGGAGTAATGACGTTGTCTGCGATGTTTCTGTCGATCAGCATGAAGAACGGATCCACGGCGACGTTATCCGGGATTTCCGCGGTCTCGAATACGACAGTGTTGGTGCCGGATTTGAGTCGGTGCATTTTGCGATACAGAGCTTCACCATATTTTCGATGGTCACCAGCGGCCGTAAATGCTCCGATTTCGATCGCCTGTTCGAAAGGGACCTCCCGTTCGGTTCCTTTTTCATCCGATTCCAGCTTGCGGCATTCGATCTGCAGTGTGAGCTGTTGTCGGCCGGGTGCTAACAGTCTGATGCTGCAACTGGTGATTTTGTTCGAAAACAGGATGATGTGGTTGAAGAGATCGTCGAGTATGGCGTGGTATTCCGCGGGCGTTTCTGCTTTAAGTTCATCAATCAGGTCGGTTGAGACGGGGTACGGCGGGCCCTTTCCTGCGAATTTTTTCAGCAGTCTTCTGAGGGCGACGTTGATTTTTTCTTCGCCGATCAGATGTCTGAGGTGGTACATGACAAGGCTGCCTTTGTAGTAGCTCAGATAATTCTGATCGGGCCTGACCCGGCTGAGTGGATGTTCGGCCCGAGTCTCACGGCCACGACCGGCAAGGTAGGATTGGAGCGCGACTGCAAGGTGTCGTCGCACCATTTCCGGTCCGAATTCACGTTCCATGACCATCATGGCGGTGTATTCAGCCAGTGTTTCAGAGAGCAGTTTTGAGCCTTCCATATCGGCCCCGATGACCTGATAGGCCCACCACTGATGGGCCACCTCGTGCGCCACGATGAAGAATGCTTTTTCGAATGCGCCTGGCGAACGGATGTCGGTAATGAAGCCACCGGATTCTGAGTAGGGCATAGTGCCCGGGAATGCCACGGCAGCAAGCCAATCGTAGTAACGAGGGAATTCGACGACGCGGGCGAAATCGAATTGATAGGGCCCGAAGTTCTGTATTCCGTACCTCAGTGCACTGTGCAGTCCGTGCATCATGCTGGGAACATTCCATTCGTGTTCGGGGTGGTACCAGACCTCTGTTGTGATGCCATCACACACATCGCGGGCAACCTTCAGCCTTGCTGACAGCACCATGGGGGCCTTTATTGTCGGAGGATCAAGGCGATAGTGGAAGTATTGTCGATTTTGCTGTTTCCATGAACGCAACAGTCTGCCGGGGGCAATTGCGACCTGGTCACTTTCGGTGCTGACCACAGTTTCCATGGTGACGAGATCGCTGTCCGCGGAACTTCGATGTTTTTTGCGGTCGGTGAGACTCTTTGGGTTGAGTGACGGCAGTGGCCGCGGTTCTGGCAGTCCGCGCTTCCTGCGTTCCTGTCCATCCTGCAGTTCCCTGTCTTGCTGGTATCCAATGTCGGGACTGAAATCGGTGAGTGTGAGCCCATTCTGCACGAGATTTCTGAACTCAAGCTGCAGTTCAAGGGCGGGTGCTTCATAGCTGGAGGTGCAGTCCATGCGGATGCTGTCGCCGGGCAGCAGTGGCGGTTCGATGCGCCAGACCTGGGCCCGCAGCGCGGGCAGGTCCAGCAGCAGGTTTGCCTGTTCAATCCTGACGGAGTGCTGAAGTCCTGCCGGGAGGTTAACAAGGATATCTGCCTGGGGGGCCGTATCTTTGTTTTGCAGTGTCTGAGACGAGCGGATCCTGACCGAGCGTTGTTGAGGATACAGATCGACTTCATACCGCAAATCCGTGATGCGGGGCTGGGGGCTGTTTTCAAAACGGGTACGGAAGCGGGTTTCGTAATTGGCAGCTGTGTCCTCCGGCAGGTTGTTCGGATCCCAGTAGTTCGAAACGGTGGTATGCAGCCAGACACCGTAAATCAGAGTTGTGCTGCAGGTGACTGCAGCGGCGACTGCAGTGCGGCCGCGCAGTCGGAGACGGGCTTCGCGGAGCCTTGCCAGCAGTCCAGTATCGTTTCCTCGCTGCCAAAGGAGGCTGATTAGCAGGCAGAGCACTGCGCACAACAGCAGGCTCCAGGTACTGAAAGCGATCATTCCCGAAGCATAGGGGGCGAACCCGTAGAAGTCAGAATAAATCAGGTATTGCTGATGCAGAATAGAGATCACCCCACTCCGGTTTGCCAGTCGTTCGCTGATGTACGTGGAAATCATTTGGATACTGAAGGCCAGCAGGTAGCCATGGACTTTGCCGGGAGTGAAGATTTGGATGGTGAAAATCAGTACGGCGAGGACAAAGCATTGCAGCAGTTCCACACCCAGCAGGCTGACTATGTAAACTTCCGGCTGCAGCTGTGTGAAGCCGCGGACCAGCTGGCTGGCGACACCCATAATTGCCGCAATGGTCAGCATGGCAGCGACAGCGAGGGTCATGGCGAGCAGTCTTCCGCAGCCGAACAGCCAGTCAGGATGTGGCAGTGTGCTGATAATTTCATGAATCCTGCAATCGCGTTCCCGGTGCACCAGCATTCCGGCGGCGACAATGAGAAAAGTCAGCGCCGGGAATCGGCATCGGTCCCCGATCACTGTCACGATTGCCGAAGTTACGGGCAGTGACTGCTGGCCGTAGCCGGGTTCGTGCTGAAACAGTGGAAAGGCCAGGGTTTGCAGAACAAAGCCTGAGAGAATAATGAACAGCGGACCACAGACTGCGCTGCGGAATTCAAATGCTGTGAGTTTCAGGAACTGCCGGGTTCGGCTGGGAAAGACGGGAACCGCTGTGTCAGTGCGGGCAGCAGGAATCAGGTCGTATGCAGGACTTGATCCCACGGTTGTGGTGCTGAGTCTGCTGAAACGAAGCGTGAATCGGAAACGGCGGCAGCCAAGGGTCAGAATCACTGCTGAAAACAGTGACCAGAACAGTCGATTCCAAAGCAGGTAACCAGTGAGTGTGAAGTAGTCTGCGCGATACTCGGCAGCTGTCCAGTACCTGGTCTGGTGGGATACAGCAACGCTGCCAAAGGGATCAAGCATAGCGGCCAGAAATGTGTGGTCATGATGCCGGAGCAAGTCTGAGCCGAGATCAATGCTGAACCACAGAGTGGCCAATGTGATGTATACGAAAACATCCTTTGGAACTCGAAGACTGATGACGAAGGCGATGGTGGCAATGAACAGTACGTTTGGCACTGCGATGGCCGTGAGGCCGAGCAGATGGGCCGGCCAACTGATCGCGACGAACTGTGACGGATCATTCCAGGGCAGTATGCTGCCACTCAGGATACCGATGGAGATTCCGCCCAGGGGGATGAGTGCGGTGAAGCCGGCGGCAGCGAATCTGCCCAGCAGCCAGGATAAGCGACTGACTGATGTCGTGAAGATGATCTCGGACATCTGATACGTGTGGTCCCGAGAGGCGGCAGCAATCGGAAACGAGGCGAAGATCAGAAAACCGAAGCTGGTTATGAACTGATAACAGAACTGAATCGTATAGGGACTATTTCGAATCTGCCCGCCGTCAGCAGCTCTGAAGCGAATGATTTCTGTGGCCATGCTGAGGAACATGATCGCAGTTGTGGTCAGCAGCAGCGAATAAAGCAGACGGCTGCGAAGCCAGAACCGCAGCTCAAACAGAAACACTGCTTTAAACATATTCGTGAATTGCTTCCGAGGCTGCGACTGCTTCAGGCAGTCTGAGGGATCCGTAAAAAGAAGAAGGTTTCAAGATCCGGATCACAGGGTTCAAAGCCAGTGTCAGGCTGTGCGTCGGCAAATGCGTGGACCTGTATACTGCCCGGCATCAAGCGGGTGGAGATCACCTGCAGCCGGCTCTGATAATGGGGTAATTGTTCACGAGAGATCTGTTTCTTCCAGATTTTGCCCTGCAGCGAGTCCACCGCTGCGGAGGTCGAACCGGAGTACAGAACGCGTCCTTCGTGGATGATGGCCATACAGGGGCACAGTTGCTGCACATCCTGAATGATGTGAGTTGAAAGGATGACGACGGCCTGCTGAGCGGTGGAGTGCAGCAGATCGCAGAAACGATTGCGTTCACCGGGATCGAGCCCTGCCGTGGGTTCGTCGATGATCAGCAGTCTGGGATTTCCCAGCAGGGCCTGTGCGATGCCAAACCTGCGTTTCATGCCTCCGGAAAATGACTCGACCGCCTGTTTGCGAAACTGGTACAGGTTAACCCGGCAGAGCATAGCGTTGACGGAATCCTGTCTGGCCTTTGCGTCGGTGCAGCCTTTCAGCATGGCAATGTGGTCAAGCAGTGCAAATGCGGACGTTCGAGGGTAGACGCCGAATTCCTGAGGCAGATAGCCGAGCAGGCTGCGGATGCGTGATTTCTGCTGCAGGAGATCGATGCCGTCAAAGTGTATGGAGCCGGAATCCGGATCCTGCAGCGTGGCCAGTGTTCGCATCAGTGTGGATTTTCCGGCACCGTTTGGTCCGAGCAGACCGTACAGGCCGGGGTGTATTGAAAGACTGACCTGATCCAGCGCTCGCTTACCCCCAGGCCAGGTTTTGCAGAGATTCGCTATGCTAAGGACCATTCCGTGGCAATTCCTGGTGGCGTTCTGCCTGGTGACCGTACGCGTAAAATCTTAAATGCCTGTTTGAGTAAATCAAATGGAAAGGGGCGTAATCTATCTGACCGATCGGGCATTCAGCAGAAACCGTGCCTGCTCCTCACGCAGCTGCTGCAGCGTGAAAATCCGCCGTTCCCGGCGTTGCCACCAGCGGAACTGGTGAGGTTCCGTGATGCGAATCTGAAAGTCCGTGCTGGTTGGCATGGTCTGCAGGAATGCTTCAATGACGGCTGCCTGAAATCGATCCTCGGGCACCAGTGGGCTGCTGGTAGCGGCAAATGAAAGTCGTTCAAGGCTGAGGGGCTGCCAGCCATCGACGACTGTTCGGCTAAGCCAGGGCTGCAGGTTGTCAGGCAGACGTGCTGCGTGGTCTCGGCGAATCCACAACTGCCAGGATTCGGGTCGACTGGAATAAAGTTGCCAGGAAGGCCAGTTGTCAGCAATTCCGAACAGTCCGGACAGGGCGAACAGCCAGTGCAGTGCTGCAGGCAGACAAGCTCGCACTGCTGCAGAAACACTGTGTGGATTGAGGCGACATGCGGGAGCCGTCAATGCCAGCAGCGGAACCAGCAGCAGCAGATGCAGGTTCCAGAGCAGTACAGCCGGGTGATGTCCCAGTCCGAAAGGCCCGAGGGCAGCCAGCAGCGACAGGTGCATTACAGCAGCAGCAGCAGCGGTCAGTCCGGGCAGACTGCCGGCAAACAGCAGCGCGAGACCGGCCAGAATCTCAAACGCACAGGCAAGATGACAGCACAGGCGAACCGTCTCGGGGTGTACAGCGGGCTGCCCGGCGAACAGCAGAAGTTGGCGCACAATCAGTCCCACGGGGCCCTGTTCCGGAAATTGTGAAAATCGCGACAGCCCGGAACATACATAGAGCGCCGCGATCACTGCGCGCAGATTGCTGGCGGGCAGCGGCAGCAGGTTCAGCAGCAGAGTGATCATGAACAGCCAGTGCCATGCCTGCAGGCACTGCAGGCTGCCCAGGACCGGCACAGCAGCAGCCACGAGTGTCAGCAGGACCACTCGTTTCTGAAGGCGTGGCTGGGGTAAAACGTTGAAGATCAGCAGGAGACATCCGGCCGCCAGCGGGATTGAGGCTGCGGGGATCAGTTGCGGCCGCAGGTGCAGGGGCAGCAGAGGCACGAGGGGAAAGCTGCCGGGGTTCAGCCAGAGTTTCCAGGTGGCTGACATCAGCAGCAGTTGAAAGCCGGCCGCCAGTCGCAGTGTCAGGAGTGCCACCTGTGACTGCGTCAGTGATGGCAGCCATCGCCGGGTGGTCATGCTGACCACCTGCGAAGCAGGCTGGTGGCCTGCCAAGAAAACTCGTTCTTATCCAGTAATTCGTCAGCCCACGAAGGACGTTGTATGCCGGGGAAACCAGTGAGCGCGGCAATCCGGGTGGTTTTGTCAGTCGCTTTTTCGATCAGCCACGGAGGCAGATGTTCCAGTCCGTCAAGATCGACAAACAGCAGTTCGGGAGGCGTCGCTGCAGCGGACTGCTGCAACAGGGCCGCCAGCACTTCACCATCGCCGGATTCCGCCTGGACTCCGGCCGTCCGGAGCACCGCCTGCAGTGTTGTGCGCAGAGGAACGTCGGCGGACATGACGAACGCCCTGACCGCCCTGCTCTGCCCGGCTCGCGCCGCCTGCGTCGCGGACTCCACTGCCGCCGCATGCAGGGCGAACACTTCTTCAGCAGCGGCGATTGGCGACAGCGGCGGTTTCAGCTGCAGGAACCCCTGCAATTCGTGCATGATGCGTGCTTCAGCCGATCCAGGCTCGGTACGACAGGCTGCCGGCCAGACGTCGTGGGTGCGACCGTCCGAGATACACCACGCTGAACTGCAGCACAGCACACGGCTGAAAATCATGCGGCCAATGAGGCGACTGACATCCCCAGGCGAATACTGATCCGAGTATTCGCGCAGGACCACCGCCAGATCCGGTGGCTGCGCTGCAAACAGAGATGAATCGAGAGCTTCGCCAATAGTTCTGAAGCTTCCGGCAACACCCCGCGGCAACGCCTGGGAAAGCCATCGCCGCAGTCCGCTGAATTTCTCGGACTGCGGCCCGATGATTACCACAATCGGTACTTTTATGCCTGCCATACTCATGCGAATCAGCCTGGGATCGGAGCCTGCAGCAGAGCCACCGCCGCAGCTCTGATGCGGTCCACCGCAGACTGCGGAACTCCGGACAACAGTGGCAGATGTCTGCCAGTTTCTGCGATTCCGGCGAGTGCGACAGCTTCGTGCAGGACGCGGATCGGATTGATGTCATTCCGCAGGTCCTCCAGTGGCCTGAACACCTGGCGGATGGTTTCAGCCAGCTTCAGATCGCCTGCCGTGATGGCCTGCAGCATGCGCTGAGAGAGTGCTGGATTTACGCAGACACATCCCGACGTGTATCCTGTCAGTTTGAACTTCTGCAGGTGCACTATGGCTGGTTGTTCGCCGATGCCACTGCAGATCAGTTGCGGATCGACCAGAGCCGTCAGTCGATTGAGAAAGTCATCGCAGGCCGGATCCGACCGTACGATGGCATACTTGATGAAGGACACGAGACCGTCACGAACCAGTTCGCCGGCTCCCTCCGGGCTGATATAGCCCTCTTCCTTAATATAGAGCACCGCAGGACGGCCGAAGGCTTCGACAAAACGCCGGAACCCGGTCATCAGGCCGGCTTCGGTCATGATGGCCTTCGTTGGCAGAACCATGGCGGTCGGGAACCGGGCATCCTTCAGCAATTCTGCCTGATCCATCATCAGTCCATACGACGGACCGACCGAAGGGATCACCGCCGTGTCGGGGCCGGCAATCTGCTGCAGCAGCTCCAGCAGCTCTGCGTATTCGGAGTACCGGATGTGGTACAGATTGGCATTGCCTCCGTACAGCAGCATGGAAACTCCGCCCTGCTCCAGATGGCGGATGATGCGGGCATTCTGCTGCGGGCAGATTTTTTCCGCACTGTCGCGGGCCAGTGGAGGCACGGCGAGCACAGACCGCTGGAAGTGTTCGGGGAGAATGGGTGTTGTTTGCATGGATCAGCCAGGTTTCGTGAATTGTGAAGTGTTGTCAACGGGTTGACAGGAATCAGCACGAGCTGACGACGAGTTCGCTGCGGATCCTCGTGGCAACTCGTGTTGAATTACTGTGCGGCGGACCTTTTGGGGATCACCAGATCTGGATGCGCTCTGCAGGTGGTTTGTACAGGCGGTCGCCGGGTTTCACTTCGAACGCTTCATAGAAGGCATCCAGGTTGGACACAGGCCCGTTTGCTCGAAAAGCGGAAGGTGAGTGCGGGTCAATGAGCAGTCGTCGCACCATCTCGTCGTCACGGTATTTGCGGCGCCAGATCTGTGACCAGCCGAGGAAGAACCGCTGACCGGGGGTGTATCCATCGAGCGTCTTTCCGCCGCCGGTTCCCAGTGACAGCATGTATGCTTTAAAGGCGATGGCCATACCGCTGAGGTCGGCGATGTTTTCGCCCAGCGTCAGTTTGCCGTTGAGCTTGCGTCCCGGCAGTGGTTCGTAGGCTTCGTACTGGGCGACGAGTCTGCCGGTCAGTTCCTCAAAGGCTTTTCTGTCGGCTTCCGTCCACCAGTTTTTCAGATTTCCGTCGCCGTCGTATTTGCTGCCTTCGTCATCGAAGCCATGGCTGATTTCATGGCCAATGACCGCACCAATTCCGCCGTAGTTCACGGCGTCATCCGCATTGGCGTCGAAGAAGGGGGGCTGCAGAATGGCGGCCGGGAAGACAATTTCGTTCAGGCTGGGGTTGTAGTAGGCGTTGACTGTCTGGGGTGTCATGCCCCATTCATTGCGGTCGACCGGTTCATTCAGTCGGCTGACCTGCCGGAAATGTTCGAACCGGCGGGACCGCATGATGTTTCCGATCAGGTCGTCAGCGGTGATCTGCAGTTCAGAAAAATCTCGCCAAACATCGGGGTAGCCGATTTTTGTGGTGATTTTTCCGAGCTTTTCGAGGGCCATTTGCTTTGTTTCGGCGGTCATCCATTTCAGACCGTGAATGCTCTGTTCGTAGGTCTTCATGAGGTTTCCGACCAGTTCGATCATCCGCTGGCGGGATTCCGGGGGGAAATGTCGACGCACATAAAGCTGTCCGAGAGGTTCACCGAGTACGCCAAAGTCCCCTGCTCCGGCCCCCGATGTGGCATCGACGGCCTTTTTCCAGCGTGGTTTCTGCTGGGGAACTCCGGAAACCGCCTTGTCGTGCAGTTCGAAGTGGGCGTCAACAAATGGTTTGGGCAGGTAAGGGGCTGCGGTGTCCAGCAGGTGAAAGCGGGCGTAGGCTTTCCATGCGTCCAGTCCGGCTGCGGTGGCGACGGCACCGAGTTTTTCAAAGTAGCTGGGGGTGACAACGTTGACTTCAGGTACTCCGGGAACTCCGGAGACTTCGAGGAAGACGTTCCAGGGGATTGCGGGAGCAGTCGTTGCCAGCTTTGCTGCTGACATCAGATTGTAACGCTTCTCGGCATCGCGCAGTTCCGTGCGTGACCACTGGATTTCTGCCAGTGATGTTTCCAGCTGAATGATCTGATCGGCTGCCGCGGCTCCAGCGGGAATCTCTGCCAGTTCGAAGAGTCTGGTGATGTAAGTGTGGAGAGCAGTGCGGGCGGATTTGTAATCGGGGCGGTCACCGAGGTAGTAGTCGCGATCGGGCAGAGTCAGTCCGCTCTGAACCACGTGGACCAGGTAGCGTTTGGAGTTTTTATCATCAACGGAGACGTAGAATCCGATGGGACCGGGCATGCCGTAGATTCCGGCACTGGCGAAGAATCGAGTCACATCTTCGGGCGAAGCGAGACCATCGATGGCTGCGAGCTGTTCGCGGATCGGGGCAAGGCCGCGAGCAGCGATCAGCTGCTCGTTCATATAGCTTTTGTAGAAGTCACCCACCTTGCGACTGATGGCATCGGTCGGATTGCTGACGGCTTCTTCAATGATGGTCCGAATATTTTCGCGGGCTTCATCATCGAGCCGGGTGAACGAGCCATAGTTGGATTTGTCCGCCGGAATTTCGGTGGACATCAGCCAGCGACCATTGACGTGCAGGAACAGATCATCCTGGGCTCTGACAGATTTGTCGAAGCCATCGGGGTCGAGTCCGGAGTGTGGTTCGTCCGCGGTTGCAGCAGCACAGAGAAAGGCGAGTGAAAGCAGCAGCAGTCGGTGAAGCATGTGAAGTCCTGACGTGAAGGTTGGTAACAGCGGACAGCGGGCGATCGAGGTCGACCGGCTCAGCCGACTCCATTGACAACATTGGGCAGTTTCTCTCCGCGGAGGGCAGCGAGGGCCAGCGAAGCGGCAGTTTCCCTGAGTTTTCTGACAGCCGGGACACTGGCGGAAGCGATGTGCGAAGCGAGAATGACCTGGGGCATTCGGCGAATGGGGTGATCAGCCGGAATGGGTTCCGGGTTGAAGACATCGAGTGCGGCTGAGGCGACGTGTCCTGACTGGAGTGCGTTTGTGAGCGCCTGCGGATCGATCAGATCACCGCGGGCCAGATTGACCACAACCACTCCGGGTTTGGTCAGTTTGAGCGAGTTTTCATTGAGCATACCGCGAGTCCCGGCGGTGGACGGGCAATGCAGCGAAAGGACGTCGGCCTGTGCGAGCAGTTCATTCAGTGACAGCGGGATGGCTCCGGCGGCTGCGACGCTGGCTGCGGGAACAACCGGGTCGTGGACCAGAATACGGCACTTGAAGGGACGCAGTCGCGCGGCGACTTCCTGCCCGATGCGACCAAACCCGACCAGTCCGACAGTCAGGTGCTTCAGGGTCCGCAGTGACTCAAGAGGCGTGGCAAGTCCCCAGTTGCCCGTCGCGATGTGCTGTGTGTTGGGTACGACCTGCCGGGTTGTGGCCAGGATGAATGCGAGGGTGTGATCTGCCACTTCATCGATGCAGTAGTCGGGCACATTGCAGACCGGAATTCCGCGGGCGGCGGCCGCCGCGAGGTCCACATTGTCCACGCCGATGCCGTAGCGGACGATGACGCGAGCTTTCTGCATGGAACCGATAACGTCAGCGTTCAGCGGGGCAAATTGGGTGATCACGGCATCCGCGTCGCCAACAAGTGCCGGAAGTTCTCCGGCGGTCCGTTTTTCTTTCCAGGCGTCAAGTGTGTGTCCGGCCGCCTGCAGGATGTCGGCTTCGATGCTGAGATCGGGGAAGGTGTAATCAGTAACGACGGCACGCATCGCGGTGGGACTCCTGAAATCAGTTCTGAACCAGCAGCCTGCAAGGGTGGCTGATGCGATCAGAACGGTCTGACTGAAGTCCTGATTCTGGTGTGAGTTGGCGGGGAAGGCAACTGAGCCCGCAGATGTTTCCGAGCGATCGATGCGGATCTGATCTTGGCGAAATTGTGTGGAATCGCTAGTCTGCAGGGTCAAACAGGAAAACGGCTGGTTTTGATCGGTCGGCATGACGCATCCGGCGCAGGTCGGGACAGTCCAGGGACGGGATTGGGTCAATGGAATTCAATGTGCGGCCTCCGGGTCGAAACTGTTCGATTTCGGGCAGGGCATTTCGCCCGGGGGAATCGTGCTGGTCGGTACTGGTGGAAAAAAACGGCGAAATTGTTCGTCAGGACATCGCCGAGGAGCACTGGCAGGGACCTCCTGAGGGTGCGATCGGCCACTGGCGGTGTCCGGCGAATGCGGCGCCTGAAAGTCAGCGTTTGAAGCTGGATGCGGAGTCATTGTTTGAGTATTTCCTGCAGCTGCAGGAATCTCCGAATGTGGTGCAGCGGCAATATCGGTATGTGCTGGCGCTGTTGCTGCTGCGGAAGCGGCGACTGGTGCTGGAGGAGGTTGTGGAGGTTGAAGAGCGACCGGCGATGAGGCTGGTGGGCAGTGCCGGTGAGGGTCCGTTTGACGTGCAGGAAGAGGAATTGACAGAGGACGAGATTGGTCGTCTGCAGCAGCAGTTGTTTCAGACGGATCGGGCGGCAGCGTGAGTTTGCGACAGGGATGGTTTCAGATGTTCCGGATTCGCTCGCTGGTGACAGTGCTGCTGCTGGTGACGCTGAGTGGTTGCCGGCTGAATCAACTGATGGTCTGGCCTGAGCGGCGCAGTGCGGATCCGGTGTTGCCTCCGACGATCGAAAGTCCTGAGCTGGTGGCGTGGCTGAACAGCAGGACGGAGGGGCTGGAATCGTGGCGCAGCACGGACGTGAAAGTGCATGTGCGGATGCCGGGGCTGCCGATGCCGCAGAAGCTCAGTGGGTCTCTGGCCTGCAGTGCTCCGCGCAGCTTCCGTCTGGTAGCGCAGAATCTGGTGGGACTGGCGGATTTTGGCTCGAACGATGACCTGTGCTGGGCGTATGCGAAGCCGGGTGAATCGATCGTGCTGACGTGGCAGCATGAAGATGCGGGTCTGCTGTCGATGCTGCCGGGTGGGTTGCCGCATCTGGATTCGGACTGGCTGATGACCATTCTGGGAGTGGCTCCACTGGACCCGGCCTCGTGGCAGCTGGAGCAGTCCGGGCAGCGGACGGTCCGTCTGGTGTCGATGGAGACTGATTCTGAGGGGCGGAACCTGGAACGCAGTATTCTGGTGGATCTGGTGAAGGGTGAGGCGCGTGAGCATGTGCTCAGGGACGGTTATGGTAACGTGCAGGTCAGGGCTCAGCTTTCGGATTATCGTCCGCAGGGTGGAGTGGATCTGCCGCATATTATTCGGGTGAATTTTCCGGTGACGGATACGGAGCTGACGATTTCGATCGGGAAAGTTTCGGTGAACAGTCCGCAGGAGGCGCGTTTGTGGGAACCTCCGCGGGGCGAGGGGTTGCAGCAACTGGATGTGCGAGAGGTGCTGGCCCAGCTGGAGCGAGGTGGTGGTCCGCAGTTTCAGGAGCAGTCTGAGACGATTCAGTCTGAGGCACGGGCGAATGCGGCACTGCGGCAGATTGCGGAACAGCGTGAACTGTCGGACGAACCGGTGTTTGACTCACCGGCAGCGCCACCGCGACGGTTCCGCTGGTTTCCGTTCCGGAATTAGCTGACCAGCATTTGCTGAGGAACAGAGACGGTTTTGAACGGTGGGGAGATGACCGATGCTGGCGAAGCAGATGGGGCGGTGGTGTGTGCTGGCGATCAGTCTGTGTGTCGAAGGCCCTGCGAGTGCTGCGGATGAGCCGCGTTCCCGGCCGGTCGTGGTGAGTGCGGAGGCCGCGGAGATCCACAGCAGCGGTCTGCTGTTTGACGGGCACAATGATCTGCCGTGGGAGATTCGGGACAGGGGTAATTCGTCTTTTGATCAACTGGATATTTCGCGGGAGCAACCAGGGCTGCATACGGACATTCCACGACTGCGTCGCGGCGGACTGAAGGCACAGTTCTGGTCTGTGTACGTTCCGGCGGGGACGGCAGAGACAGGGGATGCACTGCTGCAGACCATGCAGCAGATTGAGATCGTGAAGGCGATGCTGAAACGTTATCCAGAGACGTTTGAGCAGGCTGCAACTGCTGCAGATGTGGAGCGAATTGTCAGTGCGGGTCGTGTCGCCTCCATGATGGGTGTGGAGGGCGGTTACAGTATTGAGGAGGATCCGGCGAATCTGGAGCGACTGTATGCGGCGGGCTGTCGCTACATGACTTTGACGCATTCGAAGTCGCTGTCGTGGGCGGATTCGGCCACGGACAAGCCGCGGAACGGCGGACTGACGGAGTTTGGTCGGGAGGTGATTCGTGAGATGAATCGGCTGGGAATGCTGGTGGATCTGTCGCATGTGTCGCCGGAAACGATGAAGCAGGCGCTGGCGACGACTCAGGCTCCTGTGATTTTCTCGCACTCCAGTGCGCGAGCAATCTGTGATCATCCGCGAAATGTTCCGGATGATGTGCTGCCGCTTGTGAAGCAGAACGGCGGCGTGATCATGGTGAATTTTTATTCCGCTTTCATCGTGCCGACGGAGCAGCTGAAGCGGGACCGGGACGCGGCCGGGACGATTTATGACGTGGTGGATCATATTGACTATCTGGCGAAGCACTGCGGAGTGGATCATGTGGGGATTGGGTCAGATTATGACGGAGTGCCGCGGCTGCCGGATCAGCTCGAGAGTGTGGCCGCGTACCCTCGGATCACGCAGCTGCTGCTGGAACGTGGATATGACCGATCGGCGATTCACAGGATTTTGGGTGGCAACGTTCTGAGGGTGCTCCGACAGGCGGAACAGGTGAGTGCACGGCTGAAGGCAGGTGCAAAGGAGTGAGTGATTGCGGAGGGGTGATGGTTTTAACGGGCGTGAATATTTGAGCAGGGTGCGAGCAGCGGTTATGGTGCAATTGACGGGTGCGGATGTGATTTTGGTCACGGGTGGTACCGGGCTGGTTGGCAGTCATGTTGCCAGTCAGGCCGTGGCACGTGGTCTGCGAGTGCGTTGTCTGGTGCGGAGTGCGGCTGCGGCCGGCTTTCTGAAGTCACTGGGCTGCGAACTGACGGAGGGCGATCTGGATCAGCCGGAGAGTCTGCGTCGTGCAGCGGCGGGAGCGACGGTGGTGGTGCATTGTGCCGCGAAGGTGGGTGATTGGGGGCCGACGGAGGATTACCGGCGCGTGAATGTGGAGGGGACGCGAGCGTTGCTGGAGGCCTGCCTTGCTGCGGGGACTCTGCGGCGCTGGGTGCAGATCAGCTCACTGGGCGTGTACGAGGGGCGGGATCATTATGGAACGGACGAAGCCACAGCTCCCAGTACTGCGGGAATCGATGGTTATACGCTGACGAAGGTGGAGTCGGAACTGCTGGTGCAGCAGTATGTTCGTGAGCGATCCCTGCCGGCTGTTGTGCTGCGACCGGGATTCATTTACGGGGCACGAGACCGTACGGTGCTGCCACGTCTGCTGGAACGTCTGCGTTCGGGGAAATTTGCCTACCTGGGGTCGCCTGACAAGCTGATGAACAATACGTGGGTGGAAAATCTGTGCAGTGCGGTGTGGCTGGCTGTTGAGAATGACGGAGTGGTGGGCGAGGTATTCAACATTCGAGACCCTCGAGCGGTGACGAAACGGGAGTTTATCGAGACCGTGTGTGAGTCGGCTGGTCTCAGGAAGCCGACGAAGATCGTGCCTCTGCCTGTGGCGAGGCTGCTGGCGGGATTGATGGAGCGAGTGTGGAAGCTGCTGGGGCGGAGCGAGGCACCGCTGCTGAACAGTGCCCGAATCAAGTTCCTCGGATTGAACCTCGACTACAGCATTGACAAGGCGGTGCGAATGCTGGGGTATCGTCCTGCGGGGGACTTTCGTGATGCGATGCCGGCGTCTGTGCGGGCCGTGCAGGGGCTTTAAGTCGTGGCTGATGCTGCATTATGGCCAAAGGTTGGCGGAATCGGCCCACGGTTGGAATTTGCTGACGGCCTCTGCGAAATTTTCATGAGCATTCTGTGCATGGCAGCTTTGACGTGCCGGCACAGATCCATCCGCGCACGCTGGCAGGCACCTGAAAAAGACATTTCTGGCTGCGGATGAGCAGGAAAATTGCCCTGCCGTTGCTGAGGGACGAGCTGAGGGTTTTGCTGAGGGTCCAGCAGTGGCATCAGCGGAACAATCAGCCTGTTTGTCCGGCGATTCCGCTGGTCATTTTCACGGTGACTTTCGTCAGGTGGAGCTTACGTCTGACGCGGTGGTTGATGATCGGAATTTGAAATGGTTTCAGCAGCCGGCAGTCCGGCTGCTGTCCTGTCTTCCGTTAATCGGCCAGTAGTCTGCGTACCTGCTGGTGCTCAGGCCAGCACGTCGTGCAGCACGTGTCCTTCGACGTCCGTCAGTCGGTAATCGCGTCCCTGAAAGCGGAAGGTCAGTTTTTCGTGGTCGAAGCCCAGCAGGTGCATGACTGTGGCCTGCAGGTCGTGCGGTGTCACCTTGTTTTCGACAACTCCGAACCCCAGTTCATCGGTCTGCCCGTAGTTGGTGCCACCTCGAACTCCGCCACCTGCCATCCACATGGTGAAGCAGTCCGGATAGTGATCCCGGCCCAGCACGACTCCGCCTGCAGTACGTCCTTCCCGGAAAGGCGTGCGTCCGAATTCTCCTCCGCAGATGATCAGAGTTTCCTCGAACATTCCGCGTTCCTTGAGGTCATTGATCAGTGCGGCGATGGGGCGATCGGTACGAGCCCACTTGTTGGTGAGTCCTTCTGTCAGTCCTTCGCCGGGGCCTGTGCCGTGGAAGTCCCAGCCCCAGTCGAACAGCTGCACGTAGCGTACTCCCTGTTCCACCAGTCGGCGGGCCAGCAGGCAATTGTTGGCAAAACTGGATTCCCCCGGAACAGCCCCGTAGGCTTCCTGAGTCTGCTTTGATTCGCGGGCGATGTCCATGACTTCAGGAACGGAAGCCTGCATTCTGTAGGCGAGTTCATACTGAGCGATGCGGGTGGCAGTTTCGGGGTGCCCCAGTTGTCCGGCCTGGAGTTCGTTCAGTTTTTTGAGGGAGTCGAGCGAGCGTCGGCGGATGGGGCGGGTCATACCCGGGGGATCGGAGACGTAGAGTACGGGGTCGCCTTTGGAGCGACACTGGACTCCCTGAAATACCGAGGGCAGGAAGCCACTGCCATAGGAATTGGAGCCGCCATTCGGTTGGACACCGCTGCTGATCAGAACCACGAATCCTGGGAGGTTCTGGTTTTCGGTCCCCAGTCCGTATGTCACCCAGGCTCCCATGGACGGACGTCCGGAGCGTGGCGATCCCGTGTACAGCAGCAGTTCGGCCGGGGCGTGGTTGAACTGGTCGGTATTCATGGAGTGGATGAAGCAGATGTCATCAGCAACGGTCTGCAGGTGGGGCACGGCATCAGACAGCCAGGTGCCGGACTGTCCGCACTGCACGAACTTTCGGGGTGAACCGAGGAGTTTGGGAACGCCGGAGGTGAAAGCAAACGTGCGACCTTTGAGGAACTCGTCCGGGCAGTCCTGTCCGGTGCGGGCGACGAGAGCGGGTTTGTAGTCGTAGATGTCAAGATTGGGCGGGGAGCCTGTGAGGTGCAGGTAAATGACCTGTTTGGCTTTGCCGGCATGATGTGGCCAGCGTTGTTCAAGCGGGGCGGAATCGCGGATGGGAATATCCGCGTACGTGCGGCCGGCAGTGACGGCCGAACCGGTGATGGAGGAAAGGGCGATGGCGCCGAGGCCAAGGCCGGAACCTGAGAGAAAGTGCCGACGAGTTGCCTGTTCCAGCGGGGTGTAATCGGGCAGCATGGCGGGGGATCTTATGTGCAGGAGGGTGAAGTTCGAAGGATTGCGCGTCGCCTGTCGCAGTGGGTATCATACCCCGGCGGCGGGCCAATGCCAACAATTCGTGTTCGGGAAAGGTGGCGGGGGGGGCAGCGGGAGTGGCGGAGTTCCGGAAAATTCGGCGGACCTTGCGGAGTCGGTCTGGGAAGAATGTCCGCCTTGTGCGGTTTCCGCGGGTGGTTGATTGCTTCGGCCCGCAAAGGCTCGGTAGGATGCCCGGGGTCCTTGCTGGAGCCGTTTATGTCAGTAGAAAAATCAGGCGAAAGTTCAGCCCGCGAGCCGTGGAAGGTGTGTCGTGGACCGGCGAACTGGTTCACATTTCGCTGTCCGGACAGTATCGAGGTGCGGCAGGACCAGACGGTTCTGGAGTTTCTGTGGCGGGCTCCGGCAGCGGGGATGGCGTCGCAAAACGGTCACGTCACGGGTTTGCGGGCACTGCTTTCCGTGGTGGCCTGGTGGGATGAGTCAGAGCCGGCCGAGGGGCCGTCTGCGGGAGTCACTGCCGGGCCGGAGCCGGCCCTGCTGTTTCCGCGAGTCAGTTCCGTGCGTGTGCAGCGTCCGCTGCGAATGGCATTACCCAACGACGTGTGGTCGGGGCAATCGTGTCGTCCGGCGACTGGTGGCTGGCTGTCGCGGCTGTTTTCACGAGGCCGCAGTTATGCGTGGCGGCTATGGGTCTTTCGCCAGGGGCGTTTGACGATTGTCGCAACGACGCAGAGTGCGGATGGGGAAGCGTTGTCGCGCGAGCAGATTCTGATTTGCGAGCGATTGCTGATGACGATGGAGGTCGCAGAAGTTCCGGCGTGGCCACCGGATGTGTTCCAGAAACAGGTGCTGGCGCTGGCGCGGCAGCACTACCCTTTGCTCCAGGCGGCTGCTCGTGGATTTGCGCTGCGTCTTGGTCGCACCGAAATCGCGCTTTCGAATTTGTACCGTATGTACCTGCAGCGGCCGCAGGATTTCCGGCGGATTGTGCTGCCGGGTTTGACGTCGATGGTGCGCCTGCAGGAACTTGGTCCTGACCAGCTGACCCCGGAATTCCAGGTTGTGCAGTCGCGGATCCTGCCGATGCTGGCGCCCGAGGACGAACCATGCAGTGACGGTCGTGTGCGTCAGCCCTGGGTCGGAGGACTCTCGATCGGTTACGTAATCGACGAGGACGATTCGTACCGTTACGTTCAGGACGGCATGCTGAGTGACTGGGGAGTTTCAGTCGATGAGCTGCATAACGCCAGCCTGCAGAATCTGCGGATGTGGTCTGAGGATCATCCGCTGGAGGTGACGGTTGTGGGGTCTGAAGAGCAGCCTCGGATGCTGATGCCGGTGCGGCCTGATGCGTACAATTGTTCGCGTGTGCTGGATCCCGGCTTTCATGCGAGATTACGAAGCATGTTCGGTGCCCAGCTGGTGCTCGGTATGCCGAATCGGGATTTTTTCGTAGCGGTATCAATTCGGCAGCCGGAGCTGATTCAGCATGTGCGGGACCGCGTGGACGCCGATTTTCAGACCATGCATCACCCGCTGACTCGGAGATTGCTGCTGCTGTCTCCTGACGGCGTCAGTGAATTTCAGGATGCTCCTGAGTTCGGATGAAAACCGCTTCCCGGCCATTGTTTGTATTTGCTGGTGGCGGTTCCGGAGGCCATTTGCAGCCTGGGCTGGCGGTGGCTGCTGAGTTGCAGCGGCTGTTGCCTGGAGCTGAAGCCCTGTTTCTCTGCAGTGCTCGTGAAGTCGACCGACGGATACTGAGTGCGGCCGCTGCTGACAATCCGTGGCTGGACTGGGCACCCACAGCCGGTGCTCGAGGCGGTACCGGGCTGTGGCGACTGGGTGAGCCCCTGCGACTGGGGAGGGAGTCCCTGCGGGCGTACCGGCGCCTGCGGACTCGTCGGCCAATGGTAGTGACGGGGCTGGGTGCCCGGGCCAGCATTGCAGGCTGCGTGGCGGCACGCATGTTGGGGGTGCCGCTGGTGCTGCTGGAGTTCAATGTGATTCCGGGGGCAGCGACGCGTCTGCTGAGTTTGATTGCCACGGAGTGTCTGACCGGACTGCCGGTCGGAGAAGTTTCGGCGCGTGGTCTGCATTGTCCGCTGCAGCACGCGGGAGTGCCTGTGCGGGCGTCGATTGCCGGGCTGCATTCCGAGTTGTACATCTCTGAGCCCGGGCTTCCGAGGCTGCTGGTGCTGGGGGGCAGTCAGGGGGCTGAGGAGGTCAATCAAATGGTACTTGAGGCTCTGTCGGGTGGTGTTCGCGGGCAGGTGTTGCCGCCGGACTGGCAGATCGTCCATCAGGCGGGTGAAGCTGCGGCAGCAGGGGTGCGTGAACGATATGCGCGGCTGGGCTGGAGTGTGCGTGTGGAGTCCTATCTGGGGGATATGGTTAGTGAGCTGCGTGCGGCGACTCTGGTAATATCGCGTGCCGGGGCGGGGACGCTGGCCGAACTGGCCTGTGCGCGACGTCCGGCGATTCTGCTGCCGCTGAGGGCGGCTGCGGGCGATCACCAGCGGAAGAATGCGGAGTATTTTGTGACGGGGCTGGCTGCGGAGCTGGTGGCCGGGGGGCTGGCGGACGCCGCTGCAGTCGTTCAGCTGCGGCGCCTGATGGCAGAATTGTCGCGGGATGCGGACCGGCGGCAGCGGATGTCTGTTGCTGCAGCACGGCTGGCAGTGCCTGACGCGGCGGCCCGGGCAGCCTCAGCGATCCTGAACATTGCAGCTATCTCTGCTCGGTGATCACACAAATCGGTCAATCACGGTGACTCCGCTGCCGGGAAATTCGTGCATGCGGGGCAGCAGCTCGGCTGCTTCCGTCAGGCTGACGCGGTCGCTGATCAGCAGGTCCGGCTGCAGCTGTCCTGCGGCAATCATCCGCAGCATGCGAGGGTATTCGAAGGCCTGCATACCGTGGCTGCCGAGAATTTCCAGCTCGCCGGCAATCACCTGGCCCATCGGCACGGGCGGATTGGCATCTCCGCCGGCCATCAGTCCGATCTGCACGTGACGACCGCGTTTGCGCAGGCAGCGTATGGAATTCCAGCAGGTCCGTTTGCTGCCGAGGGCATCGACGGACACGTGTGCTCCGGTGCCTGTGAGGCTGCGGATGGCCTCGATTGGATCTGAATCAGTGGCATTGATTGTGTGCACAGCTCCGCAGCGCCGCGCGAGTTCCAGTCTGTCGTGGCGAACGTCAACAGCCAGCACCTGAGCGCCGAGAGCTGCTCCGATCATGACTGCCGACAATCCGACTCCGCCACAACCGTGGATGGCCAGCCAGTCGCCGGGCTGCAGTTTCCCCTGCACTGCGACGCCGCGGAACGAAGTCGCAAAGCGGCAGCCGAGGCTGGCGGCGGTGACGAAATCCACCGATTCCGGCAATTCCACGAGGTTGACGTCGGCGTGGCGGATTTCCACATATTCAGCGAAGGCTCCCCACTGAGTGAAGCCGGGCTGCGTGTAGCAGTCGCAGATCTGCTGATTGCCGCTGGTGCACTGGAAGCAGGAACCGCAGCCGCAGCAGAACGGCACGGTGACTCGCTGCCCTGCCCTGTACCGCTGCACATGGCTGCCCACGGCCGCCACGACCCCGGCCAGCTCATGCCCCGGCACATGCGGCAGCCGGACATCTGAGTCGTGTCCCATCCAGCCGTGCCAGTCACTGCGGCACAGTCCGCAGGCCTTGACAGCGATGATGGCAGAGTCCGGGCGGGGTTGCGGATCGGGCACCTGCTGAATCTGAATTGGCGTGCGGAAGGATTCGAAGACGGCTGCTTTCATGGGAGCGATCAGTTGGGTTTGGGGGTGCGAGGCCGGAATGTCGGCCGACAACCTAACGCGTGCGGGCAAATCGGGCAAGCGGCACTGTCAGTCTCGACCGTTCTGAACGCTTTTCGCGGGAGTGTGGCGGCTTCCGCCGAGGGCAGGTTCTCTGTGCGACAATTGTTGGTTTGCCCGTCCGGCCCGTGGTGGTTAGGATTACGGCATGCCTGTCGGCAGAGAGGCCCGTGATTCCGATCGGCAGTGCGGGCATTGATTCTGCCGTGATTCCTGACAACCGATTAGTCCGAGTGGGGGAAGACATGCTGTTCAATCGAATTCTGAGTACGGCAGCGATCGCTGCGGCACTGGCAACTTCGGTGCAGGCTGCTGATGTATGGGGCTTGAAGCCCGGCAAGCCGGCTCTGAAATCCGCCACGACTCTGGCGTTTGGTCCTGAGGATATTCTCTTCGTGGGTGATGCGAAGGCTGCTGCAATTTACGCGATTGCAACGGGCAATAAGCAGGGTGATGCTGCGTCTGCGTCGATCAATATTGAAGATCTGCCGGGGGTTCTGGCAGGTGAACTGAAAGCGAAGGTGGTCGAGATTGCGGACATTGCCGTGAACCCGCGAACGGGTGCTGCCTTTGCGGCCGTTTCGGCTGACGGGGCTCCGGCGATTGTGCAGATTGACGGCGTTGGCAAGGTGACGGTGCTGTCGCTGGAAAACGTCAGCTTCTCCAGTGTGACTCTGGCAGATGCTCCGGAAGACAAGGTTGTGGGGGAAGGCCGGCGTGCTCAGAACCGCCGCACGGAATCGATTACGGATATTGCTTTTTTTGAGAATAAACTGCTGGTTTCAGGGCTCAGCAGTGCTGCGGCTCCTTCCACGGTTCGCGAGCTGAATTTCCCGTTTGCTGATGCGGATCGTGGGATCAGCGTGGAGATTTATCATGCAGCGCACGGGAAGGTGGAAGATTACGCGGCAATGCGGACATTCGTGCCCATGATGATTGACGGTGAGCCGGCCATTTTGGGGGCCTACGTGTGTACTCCGCTGGTTCGCATTCCGGTGGGTGAGTTGTCGAAGGCGGGTGATCGGGTCAAGGGGACGACGGTTGCCGAGCTGGGCAATCGCAATCGGCCGCTCGATATGGTGTCTTATTCCAAAGACGGGGCCGAATTTCTGCTGCTCAGCAACAGTGCTCGCGGAGTCATGAAGATCACTGCTGCCGGACTGAAGGATGCAAAGGCCCTGACGGAACCTGTTGCCGGAGGCGGTTCGGCCGGGCAGCAGTACGTGACGGTGGATTCGATGAAGGGTGTTGTGCAACTGGACAAGCTGAACAGCACTTCGGCGCTGGTACTGGTACAGGGTGACTCAGGTCGTCAGGATCTGAAGACTGTCGCACTGCCGTAAGCCTGTACGGTGTGCTTTTTGCGGCACCAGGACATGTGCGTGGCTCGGGCAGGCCCTGCCCGAGCCGCGTGTGGAGTTCCAGTTTTATCAGAGTGTTTTTGTGATTGAAGTGCGTGCTATGAATCAGCTTCGGAATCGGTTTCTGGCTTTGCTTGCGGCGTTGCCGCTGTCGGCTGTGTCAGTGTGTGCTCAGCCACCCGCGAAAAAGGATATTCCGGCTCCGGATCCTGCGCTTGAGCAGGCAACGTTTCGGGTGCCGGAGGGGTTTGAGGTCTCGCTGTACGCCGCGGATCCGGCGATTGCCAAGCCGATTCAGATGAACTTTGACGAGGACGGCCGACTGTGGATCGCCAGTTCGGAAGTTTATCCGCAGATTACTCCGGGAGCCCCGGCAACGGATCGAATTCTGGTTGTGGAGGACCGGGATCGGGACGGCCGTGCCGACCAGACTCATGTGTTTGCCGAGGGGCTGCTGATTCCGACTGGTGTGGCGCCGGGTGACGGTGGGGCGTGGGTGGCAAACAGCACTGAGCTGGTCCATTTTGCGGACACTGACGGTGACCTGAAGGCCGATTCGAAGCGGGTGGTGCTGTCCGGTTTTGGCACTGAGGACACTCACCACATCCTGCATACTCTGCGCTGGGGCTATGACGGGTTTCTGTATTTCAATCAGTCGATTTATATCCACAGTCACGTGGAAACTCCCTGGGGCGTGCGTCGTTTGAATGCGGGCGGTATCTGGCAGTTCCGACCGGAGACGCTGGAGCTGGGCGTGTTTCTGCGTGGTCTGGTGAACACGTGGGGGCATCATTACGACCGCTACGGTCAGTCCTTTGCCACGGATGGAGCTGGTGGGGAAGGGATCAACTATGTGATTCCGGGCGGTTATTATTTCACGGCGGCGGATGCCGAGCGACTGGTGCGCGGCCTGAACCCGGGCAGCCCGAAGCACTGCGGTCTGGAGCTCGTGGATACCCCGATGCTGCCACCGGACTGGCAGGGCAATGCGATCACGAACGATTTCCGCGGACATCGCGTGGTGCGGTTTGTGCTGACGGAGGAAGCTTCGGGCTATGTGTCCCGTGAGCAGCAGGAGGTGATCTGGTCGAACCATGTGGCGTTTCGGCCGATTGATGTGAAGATTGGTCCGGACGGGGCGATCTACGTGGCGGACTGGTACAATCCGATCATTCAGCACGGTGAAGTGGATTTCCGGGATGAGCGTCGCGACAGAACTCATGGTCGGATCTGGCGAGTTGTCTGGAAGGGGGCTCCGAAGCGACCATTTCGTCCCATGTCGACTCGCAGTAACCCCGAGTTATTCGAGGCACTGCGTTCAGACGACGGTGTGGAGCGGCAAAATGCGAAGCAAATTCTGCGTCAGCGTGGGCCGCAGATTGCGGATGAACTGACGGCGTGGCTGCAGCAGGTGCAGTTGACGGACGAGGAACGTGAGCGAGTGCAGCTGGAGGCTCTGTGGTGTTATCAGACAGCGCGGTCGGTGCAGCCAACGCTGCTGAAGCAGCTGCTGCAGAGTCAGGACGGGCGGATTCGGTCAGCGGCGGTGCGTGTGCTGAGTCACTGGAAGTTTATGATTCCCGAATCTCTGGAATTGCTGCGTGGGCTGGTCCAGGATGGGCATCCGCGTGTGCGACTGGAAGCGATTCGGGCGATTTCTTTTTCACCACTGCAGGATTCGGAACGGCAGCTGGCGGATGGCAGTGCCTTTTCTGAAGAGACAGTACCGGAATCCGCCAGGACGGTGGCTTTGTACCAGGATCCTCGTTTGATCGAGACGGCCCTGCTGCCGCTGCGGCAGCCGATGGATGTGAATCTGGATTATGCACTGTGGCTGACGGCAAAAGAGCTGGCTCCGAGCTGGCGCCCGGCCTTTGAGGCTGGGCAGATGAACTTCGGCAGTGACGCGGAGCAGGTCGCATTTGCCTTCTCGGCAATCAACGCCGGGGCTCCGGTGGAACTGCTGATGAAGGATCTGTACGGCGACGCAGTCACGCCTGAGAAACGGGCGCGGCTGGTCCAGTTGATCGGTGGCAGTGCCGACGCGGCACAACTGGGGCGACTGACGACGGCGGCGATTGGAGCTGGAGATGGTACGACGATCTCGACGGTGCTGGCACTTTCGGCCAGTCGAAAGCTGAATCCGGCGATCGATGCGGAAATTCTGCGGAAGCTGACCGGCAGTGATGATGCCGTGTTGCGGCGTCTTGGTCTGCGGGCGATTGGACAGTGGAATGTTGCCAGCCTGAAAGGTGTGCTGGAGCAGGTACTGACGATGACTGATGCGGATACTGCTGATCTGGCGTCGGTGATGGCCGGAATTGTGCAGGGGCGGGATGCTGCGCTGCTGGATCGGTTGCAGGAACTGGCGGCGGATGAAAAGCGGTCTGTCGAATCCCGGGCTGCGGTTCTGGAACGACTGGCGGTTGCCAAGCCGGACGTGGTGGCAAAACTTGCTGCCGAGCTGCTGTCAGCGCTGCCGGGGCCAGCGGGTGCTGCCACGGCGACTCGCGCCCTGCTGAACGAAAAAGCTGGTCCAAAACTGCTGTCGAACGCGCTGGCCGACCGAACGCTGCGAAATGACGTGGCGCTGGAAGTACTGCGAGTGCTGCGGGAAAGCGGGCGGACGGATGCCGAGCTGGATGCGGCACTGAAAAAGGCGGGAAAGATTGCTGCAAGGAAGACCCTGACCGAGGAGCAAAAGGCAGCGATCCTGAAAAACGCCACGACTGTGGCAAGGGCTGTGGATGGAGAGCGGATTTTCCGGACGGAATCACTGGGCTGCCTGAAGTGTCATGCTGTGGGTGCAGCCGGTGGTTTGGTGGGACCGGATATGATCAGTCTGGGTGCCAGTGCTCAGCCTGACTATCTGCTGGAATCCCTGCTGAATCCCAATGCGAAGGTCAAGGAAAACTATCACACGACTGTGGTAGCCACGGTTGAAGGTCAGGTGATTGCAGGTGTTCAGATCCAGAGGTCTGACAAGGCGATTACGCTGCGGACGGCTGAGAATCGTGTGGTTGTCGTGCCGGCCGATCAGATTGAAGAGGTTGGTCAGGGTGTGTCCCTGATGCCGGAGGGGCTTGTGGATGCCCTGACGGATGATGAGATTGCCGCCCTGGTGCGGTTCCTGTCCGAATTGGGACGTACACCGGAGTATACGCTGTCCCGGCGCCGGTTTGCCCGTACGTGGCAGGTGCTGCTGCCGACTCCGGAGGGGATGCATCAGATCAATCGGACCAGTTTCAGCAAGGTGGCAGCCAGTGATCCGGCATTCACTTTTGTGCCTCGGTATGCCGTGGTGAGTGGAGTCCTGCCGCTGGAGGATGTCCCGGTGATGCAGCTGCGGGGGCAATCCGTTGGATTTGCTCAGACGCAGTTGAATGTGACGACACCCGGTGAGATCTCGTTCCGACTGAATTCGTCGGCTGGCGTCGAAGTACGGATCGACGGCGTCCCGATGCCAGCTGAGGCACAGTTCAGTACCGTGCTGGGGGCCGGCAGTCACATTGTGACCGTGACGGTGGATCGAGGTCAGCGGACTGAACCGCTGCAACTGGAATTGCTGGACAGCGATGGACAGCCGGCAGGCAATGCGGAACTGTTGAACTGAGCAGCCGGCAGGGGCGGGGGGACAAAAAATGGGTGTGGTCGATAAATCGACCACCCCGAGTGCTCGTAACGTCAGAAGTGACGCCAACTCACCGACCACGCTGCAGGCTGCCAGGCGGAATTCGGCGTACAGCAGCAAGCAGTTTTGGGCTGTACCGCTGATATCAGCGGCCGCCCTGCTGCTGTCCGGCAGCAGCCGAGGCTCGTTCGAGATTCTTCGTGAAGGTTGGGAGGTCCATAGCATCAAGCTTGATGCCGGCCTGTTCGAACATGCCTCGCACTCGGCGACTTTGCTGCCACTCTGTGGGATCGATGCGTCCGTCCTGATTCTGGTCCAGACGCGAGAAGTAGGACGGGGCCATTGCGGCTTCCCCGCCAGGCTGGCCACCCCATGGACTTCCGCCTCCGCCACCCCATGGTGACCGGTTGTCAGATCGCTGCTGGTCACCGCCACGATCACCCCGTCCGTCGTCACCGCGGGTGTTTTTGGGGCGGGCAGGGGTACCCGTGACGATAGTCAGTCGCTTGCGTTCGTCAGTGGAGGCGACGTTTTGACCTGCGGCTGCAGCGGCTTCCGCGGCCTGCAGTTCTTCCGGGGTCAGAAATCCGTCGAAGTCCAGATCCATCGATTCGAACTGATCAAGGTCGGCTCGGCGAGTCATCATCCACTCGTGCATGCCCAGCTGGCCATCGAAGTCGGTATCAACTTCGGCGTAGGCCGGGGGCAGTTCCACCGTCATGGGCTTTTTGGGCTTCATGCGGTAAGGCGTGAGGGCTTTGGCCTTGTTGTTTTCCTGAGGTTGCCCGGGGTTTTGTGGTGATCCGGGCGGACCACCTCCGAATCCCGAGCGGAACGAGTTGCGCATGTCGTCCAGTGACATGCCGGGTTTGAGTTCGATACCGCGAGCCTTCATCATGTCGCGGACGAACGACGGCATGCGGTCAAGTTCTTCCTGATCGATCCTGCCGTTCCCGTTTGAATCCATCATGGAAGTGAATCGACTGCCGCGGTCACTGTCACCTCCACCTGGAGGTCCACCGCCAAAACCTCCAAAGCCTCCCGGAGGTCCGCCGCCGAATCCGCCAAAGCCTCCCGGAGGTCCGCCACCAAAGCCGCCGAAGCCGCCTGGAGGACCGCCTCCAAAACCGCCTGGCATGCCCCCCGGCATTCCGCCAAAGCCACCGAAGCTGCGCCCGCCGGAGTCTCCGCCCCTTCCGCCTCTGTCACCCCCGCGGTCGCCGCCCCGGCTGCCGCGGCCGAATCCGCCGTCCTGTGCGAGCAGGGATTCGGCGCCCAGCAGGGCCGCCGCAAGCATCAGTGATGTGTACATTTGTTTCATGTGTGTGCTCTGGAACGCCGGATTCTGGGAGTGGACCGGAGACTAATCGATCTATTATGCCCTCAAACCCTGATTGTCCCTGTCCGTTTCGGGAATCTTTCCAATTTTTGCAGACCCCCACCGGAGAATTGTGGGTTTGACAGCGAAGGAAGCTGGGGGATCCAGGCAGAATCCTCGTCAGGACCTTTACGTTCAGGGGCAGCTGCGGCATCGGGGGGGCGATTCCCTGGGTTCGGTTCATGCCGGCTGCCTGCGAATGCGAAGATTATCAGGATGTACTCAAGTCTGCGTGAGTGTACATTTGTATCGGATCTGATTATGCGACCTGGATGGAAGATTCCCGTGATCAATTTGCAGGTGGTTGTCGGGCGGACTCTGTTTTGCACTGGTCTGCTGCTGACCGCAGTGTTATGTGCTCCGGCTGCCCACGGCCAGGCTCGTGCCGGCTCCGAAGCGGATCTGCTGCGCCGTGATGAGATCCAGCAGGAACTGGGTCTGTCTGAGACTCAGAAGACGCAGCTTTCCGAGGTCGCTGCAGCGGGCAACCCGGGTCGAGAGATTTTCGATCCGTTTCTGCAGCGGATGAAGGACGAGAAGGACGAGGCGGCTCGCACGAAGATACGCGAGGAGATGCAGGCTGCGGTGGCCGCGGCTAAGGAGGGTGTTTCAGGCAAGGCTCTGGCTCTGCTGGACAGCCGGCAGTTGAAGCTGCTGCGAACCATCTACATCCGTGAGGCGGGTGTTCGTGCGCTTTCGGATGCTCGTGTGGCTGCTGATCTGGCGTTGACGGACGAGCAGAAGAAGCAGTTGGAGACCTTGTCGACTCAGCGTCGCGAGGCGTCGGCGGCTCTGGGATTCAACGCGACTGAGGAGCAGCGGGCGGCGTTTACGAAGGAGTGGGATGACAAGTATCAGGCGGTCCTGACGGCTGAGCAGAAGACGAAATGGACGGAGCAGGCTGGACCGCAGGCGGTGGCAGCGGTTGCTGTTCCGGGTGCTGCTGCGGCTCCGGGGGCTCCCATGGTACCGGCTGCTGGCGGAGCGGCTGCTTACGATCCGCAGGCTCAGGGTGCTGCTCCCCCGGGCGCAGTGGTGGTGTCCAGTTTTGGTGCGGCGGCGGTTCCGGGGGAGCGTGCTGAGAAGCTTTCGTTCAACATGCGATATGCGCCCTGGGATCAGGTGTTGCAGGATTTTGCTGCGGCGGGTGGCTATACGCTTGACATTACTCAGCTGCCCACGGGCACCTTCACTCACATCGATTCCGCTGAGTACACAATTTCGCAGGCGATGGACATTATCAACGGGTATCTTCAGCGTAAGGGGTATACGCTGGTTGTGAAGGACAACTTCCTGGTTTGCGTAAACGTCGACAAAACGATACCTCCGAATCTGATTCGTGACGTGTCGGTCGACGACCTGCTGAAGGTCGACAAGGGGACTCGAACCATCGGCGAGAACGAGATTGTTCGCATTGAGATTCCTCTGGAGAAGCTTGATGTGGGTGTAATGGCTCAGGAGGTCGAGCAGCTGCTGGGTCCTTTGGGCACCATGACTGCTTTTACTCAGACCGGCACACTGATCATTGCTGACACGGGTGCCAACCTGCGCCGGATCAAGAGCTATGTCGATTCGGCTCTGGGGCGAATGGAAGATGAGCTGGTGTTCAAGTCGTATTATCTTGAGCATATTGCGGTTGAGGAGGCTGAGTTCATGCTGCTGGCGCAGTTCGGCATGCGTCAGGGCGTGACCAACGTCAGTGCCGGCTCCGGTGGCGACCGTCGGGGCGGTGCTCCGCAGCCTCAGGCTCCGGCTCGTACAAACACCCTGCAGGTCTTCTCGGATACTCGCACCAACAGTCTGCTGGTCACAGCGGCTCCTGACCAGCAAAAGCTGGTTGAGGAGATCATCAAAACTCTGGATGTCGACAAGGATCCGAAGGGCAACCCGCTGGACGGCACGGACCGACGCGGTCCATACCTGAAGGTTTACAAGGTGTCGGGGCGTGCCGACCAGGTGGCTCAGAGTATCGATGCGATGCTGCCGGGTGTGGTTGTGAATGAAGACGTTCAGGCTGGTACGGTGCACATCTTTGGCACGACGAAGCAGCATGATCAGGTGTCTGAGTGGGTGAAGTCTTTTTCAGAGGGTACGGGAGCATCTGGTTCAGTGGCGGTGATTCCGCTGGTGAAGATGGACCCTTTGACGGCTGCCGCCACATTGCGGAATTTGTTTATCGCTGAGGGCAATGCGGCTCCTACGGTGGAGACGGATCTGTATGGCAACCGAATCATTGTGAAGGGCACGGCTGCTCAGGTGGAGCAGATACGGCAGGTGCTGCGTGATCTGGGAGAAGAGGGTACAGGTCAGCGGAACAAGGGTGAGGGTGGTCCGATTCGTCGGTATTCGCTGCGTGGCCGTGATCCGGCGGAATTTTTTGAGTATTTGCAGAAGGAGTGGCAGGCTGCAGAGAAGTCGAACATTCGGATTGTGGTGCCGGCAAAGAGCGGTCCGATTCGCGATCTGAAGACTCCGACTGGCTCCCTGCAGTCAGAGGAGCCATCGCCTGAGGCTCCGGCCAGTGAAGCGCCGGCACCGGGGACCACTGGTGAGCGCCAGCCAGCGACCACGTATCGTGGTCGCAGGTCTGATGCTGGCGGGATTCGCAAAGAGACTTTTTATTATCCGGTGCGACAGGAGGCCGCTGCGGCTCCGCAGTTGCCGCCTCGCGAAGCGAGCCAGGATGAAGCCGCGGCTGGTGCTCCTGATATTCAGATTGTCGTCGACGGGGATGACCTGCTGTTGTTGTCGAAGGACGAGGACGCGCTGGATCGTCTGGAGGAGATGATGGATTTTTTGCAGGAGTCCATCCCCTTCAGGACTCGCTGGACGGTCTTTTATCTGCAGGCGTCGGACGCTACGGAAACTGCGGGTTTGCTTGAACAACTGATGCCCAGCAGCAGTGTGACAAGCACGGCGGCGGATTCGTCCTTCAGTTTAAGTTCGATGTTCAGCCCGATTACTCAGTCGGTTTCCAGCATGACGGGATTGTCGGGTCTGGGCGCGAATCCTCAGACGCTGCGAATCATCCCGGATCCTCGAGCCAACTGCCTCTACATCACAGGTCCGCAGGCAGCAGTGGATGAAGCGGAATCATTGTTGCGGGTGCTGGATTCGAATGAGATGCCGGAGTCATTGCGGGAGTTGCAGCCGCGTCGCCTGGCTGTTCAGCACGCGGACGTGGACGAGGTGGTGACCATTGTCAACGACGCCTTCAAGCCTTATATGGAGCCGGCCGGCGGGCGTGCTCAGCAGAACAATCCGCTGGCGGCGATGTTTGGTGGTGCTGGTGGTGGTGGCCGGGGAGCTCGTAATGAACCCACGGGGGTGCAGATGACGGTGGCGGTTGACCGTCAGAACAGTACGTTGATTATTTCCAGCAGTGAAGCGTTGTTTCAGAAGGTGAAGATGCTGGTGGATGAGGTGGATCAGACGGCTCAGCAGGCAAATCGTACGGTGCGAGTTGTGCAGCTGCAGCATTCGGATGCGGCGACTGTTCAGCGTTCGCTGACCAGCCTGTTTCCGCGTGTCACCACCAGTTCGACTCGTCCTTCTTCTTCCTCATCGTCGTCCTCCTCGCAGGGGGGCTCTGGTGGTTCCGGCTCGAACGCTCCGGGAAGCCCGGGCCAGCAGGCTCAGGATCCATTCCAGCAGATGATGATGGATCGCATGCGTCAGCGGGGCGGGGATACGGGTAGTGGTCGCGGTGGGTTCAGTCCGTTCGGCGGTGGTGGTGGCAGCCCGTTTGGTGGTGGCAGCCCGTTTGGTGGTGGCAGCCCGTTTGGTGGCGGTGGTTTTGGCGGCCGCGGAGGCGGGGGCTTTGGCGGTCGTGGTGGCGGTGGTCGGTGATTTGATTCATGTATCCCGCGGGACAGGGCGTGTGAGCTGCTATGGAACTTGGACAGCTGCTTATCAGTGAAGGTTTGGCGACTCGGGAGCAGATCACTGCGGCTCGTGAGGCCCATTCCGGTTCGCGCATTGATCAGGCGCTGATTCGGATGGGGGTGGTGACTGAGGACAGGCTGCTGCAGACGCTTTCCAGCGAGTTTGGAATGCCGTATGTGGACCTGAAGAACGTGCAGGTGGATACGGATCTGCTGGCGAAGTTTCCCACGTCATCCATTTACCGTCATTCGCTGCTGCCGCTGTATCGGCAGAACGGCCATGTCGTGGTGGCCACATCGGATCCTTTGAATTTGGAGGGTCTGGACGAGCTCAGTACGGTCAGTGGTTTCCGTCTGTCCCCTGTTCTGACTCGCAGCGGCGAGCTGGGCAGTCGGATACATGAGCTTCTGGGTGTCGGTGGTGACACGATCAATGAGCTGGTGCGTCGCAAGGCGGACGAGGGCATTGAGCTGCTGGAGGAGATCAACGAGGACTTTGGCGAGCTGGCCGAGGGGGCTCAGGCGCCATCCGTGATCAAGCTGGTGAACGAGTTGCTGATGGAGGCGGTGAAGCTGCAGACCAGTGACGTGCACATCGAGCCGCAGGAGAACGGCATGCGTGTGCGTTTCCGGCTGGACGGCATGCTGCGGATCCAGCCCACTCCTCCTGAAATTGCCCAGTTCTACAACGCCATTGTGACTCGACTGAAGATCATGTCACACCTGAACATAGCGGAGAAGCGGCTGCCGCAGGACGGGCGTATCAAGCTGCGTGTTTCGGGGCGTGAGGTGGACGTGCGTGTGTCGATCATCCCGATGCTGCATGGGGAAGGCGTGGTGATGCGTCTGCTGGACAAGGCGCGGATGACGTTTGACCTGCGTGCCGTGGGGATGCCTCCGACGGTGATGAAAATCTTCCGTCAGTTGATTGATCTGCCTCACGGGATCATTCTGGTGACGGGGCCTACGGGCAGCGGTAAGTCGACGACTTTGTACAGTGCATTGAATGAAATCAAGGATCCGTCTGTGAAGATCATCACGGTTGAGGATCCGGTTGAATATCAGATGGACGGGATCAGTCAGATTCAGGTTCACAGTCGGATTGGTCTGACGTTTGCGGCGGGATTGCGAAGTATTCTGCGACATGACCCGGACGTGGTTCTGATCGGGGAAATTCGCGACGGCGAGACGGCTCAGGCGGCCATTCAGGCGTCGCTGACCGGGCACCTTGTCTTCAGTACTCTGCACACCAATGATGCTCCCAGCGCGTTTACTCGCCTGGTGGACATGGGTGTTGAGCCGTATCTGGTGGCCAGCACGGTGGAGGGGATATTGGCTCAGCGGCTGGTTCGGCGGTTGTGTGCGCACTGCAAGGTGCCGGTTCCGATTTCGCAGGCTGATTTGCCCTCCGATTTTCCTCGTGATCTGTGTGATGTTGTGTATGAGCCGAAGGGCTGTCGCGAGTGTCGTGACACGGGATTTGCGGGACGAATTGGTGTGTTTGAGTTGTTGCGAACGGATCCGATGGTGCAGCGGATGTGTGTGGAGCAGCGGAGCAGTACTGAGATTCGCGATTATGCTTTGAAGGCTGGTATGACGACTTTGCGGAGCAGTGGCTGGGAGCAGGTCGCTGCGGGTGTGACCAGCATTGACGAGGTGGTCCGATTGACTCGTGGTGACATCGTTGGCTGATTTGTGAGCAGATTTTTCGGGTGACAGTGGCAGCATGCCGGATTTCAGGTATCAGGCGAGGGAGCTTTCCGGGAAGCAGGTTTCCGGAGTTCTGACGGCGACCAGTGAAAAGGACGCCCTGTCGATTCTGGCGGCGCGCAGTCTGTTCCCGATGAGTGTGGCTTTGACTGAGCAGTCGAAGCAGCAGGCGTCTGCCGGGTCGAGGCGTGTACCGACGAGGTATCTGACGGTTTTTTACAACCAGTTGTCGGACCTGTTGAAATCGGGTGTGCCGTTGCTGCGATCGCTGCAGCTGCTGGAGGATCAGACATCGAATCCGGTGCTGCGTGCGGTGGTCCAGGATATCCGTGAGCAGGTTGCCGACGGGACTCGGCTGAATGATGCGATGCGGCGGCATCCGAGGACGTTCAACTTCCTGTCCATCAGCATGGTGAAGGCGGGCGAGGAGGGAGGATTTCTTGAGGAGGTGCTGAGCCGGATTGCTGTGTTCAACGAGCATCAGGAGGAGTTGCGGGGTCGAGTGACCGGTGCGATGGTCTATCCGATGTTCCTGATGACGGTGGGGCTGGCGATTGTTACGGTGATGATGATCTGGTTTGTGCCGGAATTTGCATCAATGTTTGATCGGATGCAGGATCAGGGCACTTTGCCGTGGGCCACGACAACGCTGCTTTCGATCAGTGATCTGATTCAGCAGCGGGGGTTGCTGTTGCTGGCGGTGCTTGGCGGTGTGATTTTCGGAATTGTTTACTACATACAGACTCCTGAGGGTTCCCGCAATCTGGACCGCCTGAAGCTGCGTTTGCCGGGTTTGGGTGGGATTTTGCAGAGTCTGGCTGTGGCGAGATTTTGTCGCATGCTGGGGACACTGCTGAAGAACGGGGTACCGATTCTGCAGTCGCTGAGAATTGCCAAGGACGCCAGTGGTAATGTGATTTTGGCTGAGGCGATCGGGAATGCTGCGGACAATGTCAGCAGCGGTCAGTCGCTGGCGGTGCCTTTGCGGGCCAGTGGCCAGTTTTCTCGTGATTTGATCGAGATGATTGCTGTTGGCGAGGAAGCGAATAATCTGGAGAATGTGTTGATCAACGTGGCAGATAATATGGAGAAGCGGACCAGCCGACGGATTGACATGGTGGTGCGTCTGCTGGAACCGATGCTGCTGCTGGTGATGGCGACTGTGGTAACCTTTGTGATCGCGGCTTTGCTGCTGCCGGTGCTGAATATGTCATCGAACAGATGAAGTAAAAATGTTGTCCAGGAAATCGCCGTTCGGGGCGAATTCTCCTGTGTTGCTGAAGTCTGGTTTCTGTGTCTGTTGAAACTGTGGAAGTGTGCAATCATGAGAAGACTGAATTGTGAAAAGCGGGTCTGCGGTCTGAACCGACGGTCTCGTCGTGCCGGTTTTACGTTGCTGGAACTGCTGATCGTGCTGGCGATCATTGTGGTGATTGCTGCGATGGTGGTGCCCAACCTGATTGGCAGTCAGCAGAAGGCCAACGAGGATGTGACTCTGGCGACGATTAAAAGCATTGAGAAGAATCCTGTTGGAACGTGGGCGGCTGACCATGATGGTTCTTATCTGAAGGCCAGCGGTCAGGAAGCGTGGCAGCAGATGATGAATCCTCAGGCTTACAAAGGCCGCAAGCTGCGTCCGTATATTGAAGAGCTGCCACTGGATGCGTGGGGGCGACCGCTGCAGTACGAGTGGAATGGCGACGGGCACAGCAAGAAACAGAACGCTCTGAAGCCTGCCATCTGGTCGATGGGTGCAAATGGTCAGGATGAAGGCGGCGAGGGCGACGACATACCCAGCTGGAAGACTCTGGCAGCCACTGAATGATTTGGTGGCGTGTGTGTTGTTGTGAATGCTGCGGGTGCTGGGGTTGTCCGGTGTGCCGGCTGGAATGGCTGGTCCGGGCAGTCTGCAGCACCCGTGAGTGCTGATTCGGGGTGGTTTGTCGGTCGGGTCCGGTATGGCAGTGTGATTCATGGTTCGGCGTCACCAGCAACGGCAGTGGGTTGTTTCAGCAGCGGGTTTTTCGCTGCTGGAGCTGCTGCTTGCGCTGGCGGTTTTGGTGGCTGTTTCGGCAATTGCTGTGCCGCCGCTGATGGATCGTCTGCAGTCCGGTCGGGTGCAGGACGCGGCTGAGTCTGTTCGTGAAGTGATGGGGAATGCGCGGCGTTACGCGATTGATGGCGGCGTGGACTATCATTTTCGGTTTGAGCTGAACGGTCCGGCGTTTGTGGCAATCCCGGCCGAGCCGGAACCAACGCTGGCCAACAGCTATTCCGGCGACGAGAAAGACATGCGGGTGGTGCTGGAGGCTGGCGAACTGGATGAGAATCTGTATTTGCGTCCGGCGAATGATGCGGATGCCGGTGGGGAATCGCTGGAGCCGCTGGCCTTCAACGATCTTCCGAATGCCGGGGAGCTGGCGGGAAAGACGTGGTCGAAGCCGATTCTGTTTCGTTTTGACGGAACGGCGGAGGACCGGGTGATTCGGGTTGTGGATGAGGTGGGGCGTACGGCGGAAATCACGGTTCGAGGTCTGACCGGCGCGATTCGTGTTTCGCAGGTATTTGAGCTGGAGGACGAGTGATGAGGCTTGTCCGCGGCAGCGCTGGTCGATTTTGCGGTGGTGACGTTCGATCCGGGCGGCGTGGTTTGTCACTGCTGGAGGTGTTGGTCTCGGTCGCGGTTTTCATGGGGGCAATGACGGCCATTATGTTCGCGCTGAACGTCGGTCAGCGGGCCGAGGTATCAGCCCGGCTGCAGTCGGAGGCTGTGTTGCGCTGTGAATCGGTAATGGGTGAGATTGTGGCGGGGGTTTCTGAAGCGGTTTCATCGGATGATAATCCGTTTTTGGATGATGAGACGGGAACCTGGTATTGGTCAGCAGATGTGACTGCGGGCGGTGCCAGCGGGCTGTTGCAGGTGACTGTGGTTGTGGAGCATCGGCCGGAGATGACCGGGGAACCGAATGCAGCTTTTAGTCTGGTGCGGTACATGCGTGATCCGCAGTTGTTTCTGGATGCCGCCATAGAAGGGGGTAGTCAGTGATGTTTCTGCCCTGCTCTGGTACGGCTGTCCGGCGTGCCGGCTTCACACTGTTTGAGCTGCTGATTGCGGTTGGTCTGACGTCGCTGCTGATGGCTGCGCTGTATTCGGCGATGAGCACGTATTTTCAGCTGCAGCTGGACAGCCATGAAGAGATTGCTCGTCAGCAGGTGGCGCGTGCGGTACTGCGGCAGATGACCCGAGATATCCAGTCGGTGGTGTTTGCAAAGCAGGAGGTCCTGCCGGAGGACGAAGCAGATTCGGCAGGTGGCAGCGGGGCTGGCGGGTCCGGCACGTCGGGCTTATCGGGTTCCGGCACTTCAGGGCTCAGTGGAAGCGGTACCAGCGGGTTGTCGGGCGGCGGGACATCGGGATTGAATTCTGCGGGGACGGGTTCCGGTACCGGGACATCGTCGTCCGGCGGCAGCAGTTCGTCAGGGGGCGGTGCATCGACTTCCGGCGACCTGGACGGGAATGCGTACGGAGAATCGATGATTGATCCGGAGACTGTTTCGACGACATACACGAGCGGGCTGGTGGGGACAGCGACGGATCTGCAGTTGTTTGTCAGTCGTCCGGATCCGAATCTGGCTTATGTTTCGTCGCAGGAATTATCGACGCTGGATCAGCGGACGGGGGATCTGGTGATTATTCGTTATCTGATGGCAGACAAGCAGGGATCAGGCCTGGGTTCTGAGATTGCGGACCGGGAGGCCCCTGGTCGGGATGCGGGTCCGGTTGGGCTGGCTCGGATGACCGGCGATCTGTATGGGCTCAGCACGGCGGTGGAAAACTCTGAGGACAGTCCGCAGTTGGCGGCTGCAAAATTGCTGGCGCGGGAAGTGTCGGGGGTGCAGTTTCGGTATTTTGACGGGATTGCCTGGCAGGAGGAGTGGGACAGTACGGCATTGAATTCGTTGCCGAAGGCGATTGAGATTGTGCTGACGGTGCGTGATGAGGCGGAGGCGTCGAACGCTTCGTTTCTGGACGAGCCTGACCCCTATGCATTGCCGGCCACGACTCATCGCGTGGTTGTGCCCCTGCCTGTCGCGGAACCCATCATTTCGGAGCAGGTACTGTGAGACGTGCATCTGCAATCCGTGTGGCCGGGCGGCGGCGTGGTTTTGTGCTGCTGGTGGTGACCGTGGTGGTGATCCTGCTGTCGCTGGCCGCTTACAGTTATCTGGGCGAAATGGATACGGAGAACCGAGCGGCATCGATGTTTGGCCGTGACGTGGAAGCGCGGATGGCGGCGGAATCCGGAGTGGAGTATGTGGCCGCACAGATTGCTTTGCGGCAAACGGATGCGACGCTGGATTTGTATGACGATTCGTCGATGTTCAGTCGTCAGCCGATGGGCGGGGGTGGTGAGGCTCGTGGGCAGGTGCGGTTTTCGGTGCTGAGTCCGGGTATGGTGGGATCGGTGGATTCGCTGCCGCGTGCGGGGTTGACCACTGAGACAGCGAAGTTCAATGTGAATCGGCTGCTGGAACTGGAAAACGACACGGATGAGACGACGGATCCGTATACCGCTGTGAGTTTCATCCCGAATATGACTGAGGATATCTGCAACGCGATACTGGACTGGATTGATTCTGATGAGGAAGCGCGGGCGGGTGGGGCTGAGTCATCGACGTACGAGGCACTGGCAGTGCCCTACTCTGCTCGGAATGCTCCGATGCAGTCGATTGACGAGTTGCTGCAGGTGCAGGGAGTGACGCCGCAGTTGTTTTATGGAGAGGATGCCAACCGCAACGGGCGGATGGACCCGAATGAGGATGACGGAGCAGAAAGTCCTCCGACGGATGACCAGGACGGGACGCTGGATTTTGGACTGCGGGATTATCTGACAGTTTCCAGTCGGGAGCGCAATATTCAGACGACCGGGGAGCAGAAGATCAACCTGAACAACGGGATTGTGGCGGAGATGTTTGACTTCCTTGAGGAGTCGTTTGACACGGAGACAGCCACATTCGTGACTGGTTACCGACTGACGGGCGATCAACTGGCGGACTCGCAGGCTCAGGGTAAGCTGACGATTGAGCAGCAGCAGCTTGTGGACTGGATTGCGAAGAATCTGGCGAACGGCGAGTTGGGCAAGGTGACTCGCGGTGGCATGGATCTGTCGAATCCTCCGCAGGCCTCCTTTCGTTCCATCTACGACCTGATTGATGCTCAGGTGGCGGTGACTGTAAATGGAGCCGATCAAACACTGAACAGCCCCTGGACATCGACGGATCCGGCTGGATTGATGGAGCAGATGCTGGTGCTTGAGGAGAAGCTGACTTGGCTGAATGATGAATTTATTGACGGTCGGATCAACGTGAATATTGCTCCGCGGGAAGTCCTGCTGGCGATCCCGGACATGACGGAGGCGATTGCGGATGCGATTCTGGGTGCGAGGCCTGTGGCGGGCGAGGATTCTGCTCAGGCGGCTCAGGTGATGTCGATGCGTCGGTCACCGGTGTGGCTGTTGACGGAGGGGCTTGTGGATGTGCCGACGTTCAAGCGGCTGGGTCCATGGCTGACGACGACCGGTGATGTGTATTCGTTTCAGGTGCTGGGTCATTTTGATCAGGGCGGGCCGACGACGCGACTGGAGGCGATGGTGGATGGAACAAAAAAACCGCCGCGGATAACGTTTCAGCGGGACTTAACGGGACTGGGGCGCGGGTTTTCCCCGGACCTGCTGGATGGCAGGGTGGATCAGTGAGGTGATTTGCGGGGCTGGTTGCCTGTCGAGGGTGAGGTGGCGTGATCGACAGATTCGGTGCAATCGATGCAGATTGAATGTGTGCTGTGGTGGAACAGTCTGATTTTGTTGATGTGCGGTACTGGTGTCTGGTTGGTGGTGTTGAATTGGGTGGTGTTTAAGTTCTGAGTGCATTTTGGCAGAGTGGCGACCATGGCAGAGATCGTGATTGAGTGGGATCGTGAGCGTCTGCTGGTAGTGCGGGGCCGGGGCGTCGGTCAGCGTGTGGAGCTGAGTTTGGCGGAGGAATTGCCCCGCAGTGAGAACTCCGGGGATACTCTGGACATCGTGCAGCATCTGCGGCAGTTGTTTCCGGGGGGTGGTGAGAAGCGGCGACTGCCGGCGACGGTCGTGTTTCCCCGGCAGCAGGTGACGGTGCATCGCGTGCAGTTGCCTCCGGTTCCTGATGCTGATGTGCCTGACTTGCTGCGAATGCAGGCGGCATTGAAGCTGACGGTGCCTGTGGAAACGGTCTCCATGGATTTTACTCCGCTGCCGCTGCAGCCCGGCGCCGCGACTCGGGATGTCCTGCTGGTAACGGTGCCAAACGAGCAGTTGACGCTGGTGCGCCGCACACTGGGAGATGCGGGTCTGGACCTGGCTGAGGCTCGTGTGAGTGGCTACTGCGTGGCTCAGTTGCTGGAATCGGCCGGTCTGTTGCGTGATGGGGCGGACGGGCCTGGTGTGGATGTTGTGGCGGTGATGAGGCGTGATTTTTTGGAGCTGACGTTTCTGCGTGGACGGACCGTTCTGTTTTCCCACAGTGGGGCATCGTGGACTGCTGCTGACGCCATTGAGAGGACTTTGCGGGCCGAGCTGTCGCGGGCGAGGATGTCTGCTGCGGATGTTGTGGGTGATCAGAAGATTGACCGTATTGTGCTCGTGGGAGCTCACGAGATCACTTCGGCGGTCACGGATCAGTTGTCGGCTCGATTTGACGGTGCTGTGATTGAGCGGGTGGATCCTGCGGTGCTTGTGACGACTGTTGGCGCGGGACTGGCTGTTGATGTCGTGGCTGCTGCGGGAGCACTGTTGTCCGGAGTGGGCAGTGGTGTGCAGGCGATTGACTTTGCCAATCCCCGAAAGACTCCGCCGAAGCGTGATCTTCGACGAGTGAAGGTTTTGGGAGGTGCGCTGGCGGCGGTGGTGTTGTTTGCGGGTGTCTGGACGTACCGGCAGGGGCGAATTGCCGATTTGACTCGGAAGAAGGGGCGTCTGGACACCGAGAATGCTGAGATTCGGGAACTGGTGGAAGCGGGTGGAAAGGATCTGGAGTGGGCTGAGAAGATTGGTCGCTGGGTGGATCGGGATGTGGAGTGGCTGGACGAAGTGGATCGTTTGCGGAAGTTGATGCCTGGCACGGATCGGATGTTTGTGGACAATTTTGCGTTTGCGACGGTTCAGCAGGGTGGCGTGGGGCTGATGACATTTGATGCGTGGGCGAAGACGGAGTCCGAGATCAATGATTTGAGTCGCAGGCTGGCGAAGGCGGGTTATCGGGTGAAGCCATACGAAACGGATGTCCGACCGGCTGCGGCGTCTCAGGAGTATCAGATCAAGGTGAAGATGGAGTTGGTTCTGCCGGAGGGGCGTGAGGCGGGAGTCGTTGCGGAGAGTGCATCCTGAGACGGGTGGATGCGAGGGTGGCCGGGCAGTTCTGAATTACTGGGTCAAGCGGGGAAGTCTGGGGCAATGGACGATCAGAAACGCACAAAGTTGCTGGCAGCCGGGCTGGGGGCAGTCGTGGCCGTCTATTTTGGTCGCTCGATCGTGACCAATTGGGTGATGGGTCCGATTCGGGATCTGGAACGGAAAGTGACCACAGCGGAGTCGCAGGCGGAGAAGCTGGCGGATCAGGAGATCCAGTTGAACGTGGCTCAGCGGAATTTGAAGGACTGGAAGGCCATCAGTCTGCCGGGTGATCTGGATAGTGCTCAGCGACTGTATCGTGAGTGGGTTTTCGACCTGGCTCGGCAGTGCGGTTTTTCCGGATCAGGTTTTGAGGTAATTCCCGGCGCCCGGTCTGCTCAGAAGGAATACAGCACGGTTGCGGTGGAGATCAAGAAGGCGGAAGTGGATCTGCAGGGACTGGCTCGTTTTTTATATTTGTTTGACCAGTCTGCACTGCTGCACAGAATCAGCGGGATGAAGGTGGACAGTCCGGGGGCGCAGGGAAATCCGCGCCTCGCGGTGACTCTGACGGTGGAGGGGATGAGTGTTACGGGCACCGAGAATCGCGCTGAGTTGTTGCCGCGGACGCGTTTGGTCGGAGGGATTGACGAGAAGTCACAGGTGCTCAAGGCGCTTCCGAACGAACTGTTTCCTGTGCAGCCGGACGGATTTGAACCGTTTCTTGTGCGTCTGGACCGTGAACTGCTGCAGGTGGTGGAGGTCAGTGACGCGGGCTGGAAGGTTGTTCGTGGTTATGCCGGCACAAAGGCTGCGGTGCATGCCGATGAGGCGACGGTGGAATTATTTCCTGTGCTGTGGGATCGTCGCGAGAAGCGGTTGGAGGACTATCAGGCTTTGGTGGCGTCATCACCATTTGTGCTGCCGGCTGCACCAAAAACGTGGAGTCCGAAGCTGGCCGGTGTATCTGACAAGACGATTCGTCCCGGTGAAGTGGTCAGTCTGACGGCGAAACTGGACAACGCGGATCCTGAACTGGGTGTGCCATCATTTGCGATTGAGGAAGCGGCAGAGGGCATGGCCATTGACGCTGCGACGGGCCAGTTCACGTGGACCCCGGCAGAGTCCCTGCAGCCTGGAAAATACTCGGCGCTCGTGTCAGCGGTGCAGTCGGGAAAGCCGGATCAGAAGATCAGTTCAAAGCTGACGATTACGATTCAGGAGCAGAATGTGGCTCCAAAGATCACCGTGCAAACGGCAGCCACTGTGGTGCTGGGGCGAGAGTTTTCGCTGCAGGCAACGGCAACGGATGATGGTCCGGCTGAGTCGCTGAAGTACAGTCTTGGTGGTGGTGCTCCTGAGGGCCTGGGCATTGATGCGAAGTCGGGGCTGTTAAAGTGGATGCCGGCTCGCTCATTTACTCCAGGTAAGTATGACATTACTGTGAATGTGACGGACGGAGGTCGCGATCCAAAGTCAGCGTCAGCAAAGATTGCTCTGGATGTTCAGGACGATTACGCGGCGATGACGACTCTGACCGGGACGGTTTCGCGGGACGGGACGTGGTTTGCGTGGCTGCGTAATCGTGGTACGGGAGTGACGCTGAAGCTGAAAGCCGGCGAAACCGTGCGTGTGTCTGAGATTGCGGCGGAGATTACGGAGATCACGGCGCGTCACGTGCTGCTGAAGGATCAGGCGGGAATCTGGAAGCTGGTTCTGGGGGGAGCGCTGCGTGAGCGAGTGCTGGAGGTTCCTGCGACACCAGTCACCGAAGCCGTACCCCCCACGGCGGCTCCTGCGGAGTCTTCCGTTGCACCGGAGCCTTCCCTGCCTGCTGCTCCGGGTGCAGTACCTGCTGCGCCGGCACCTGCGGAAGCTCCAGCTGAGACAGAGCCTGCTGCACCCGCTGAGTCCGCACCTGGAACTCCTGCTGAGCCCACCGAGCCCGCAACTCCAGCTGCACCCACTGAGCCCGCAGCTCCAACTCCTGCTCCTCCGGGAGCCTGAGTGGTCGCTGCAGCTGGTGGCAGGGATCAGTTTGTGGTGAGTGGCTGAGTCGCGGGGATCAGCAGAGGCTGGTCGTCGGGATCTTCGCCGTCTGCGGCTGCGGGAGCGGTTTTCATGCGATGGGCCAGCACCTGATCCCGATAGTCGCGCAGCGGCACGATCAGTGCCTGATTGATGTAACGGCGGCGATTCCGAAAGTCTTCGTCGCTGACGCCCGCTGCCCTGGCAAGTTCCTGCATCTGGTCAAGCGCCAGATTGCTGATGCGGACGGACTGATCGACATCGTTTTGAACTCGGGTTGCGGACTTTGGTTCCCATGCGGTGCGGGCTTCCCAGCGTTCGATCAGCTTTTGCAGCAAGGCATTCATCTGATCAAATCGTTCATCCGGCTGACTGATCAGTTCGGGCTGTTGCACCAGCTGGTCGAGTGCAGAGATGACAGGCCGGACGGAGGCATCTGAGGGATTGGCAAAAAACACAATATGCAGTCGATGCTGCAGTTCTTCTGCGGGAGCCGGATGCTGCAGCAATTCGTGCAGGCGTACGATTTCGTAGTGCGAAAAGTGTCCCATGAGTGGATCGCCGGAGCGGGCAAAGCTGATCAGGCGACGCACCAGTCCGAGGGCATTTTGTTCTTTGCGGGCGGCTGCGACGAGGGCATCGCCCAGCGACTGGAAGTAGTCCTGCCGCTGCTGATCGAGCGGGTGTGAGGTGCGGATGATCCGCCCATTTTCGACCTTTTCCAGCGGTGGTCGCGGGTGCTGCTGCATTTCCATGCGCAGTGATCTGCGGTAGGTCCATGGCTGGTCGGGCATTCCGGCCAGGATTTCAACCTGTTGGGCCAGTGAGGACAGGCGTCGCTTGGCTTCATGATGGGCTTCTGTAACGGGCAGAGCCGAGGCCAGTTGTTTTTGCCATGGAGCGAAGGCTTCGCTCAGTTCACGGGCCTTGTCGGCATTTCGTGCGGCTTCGAGGGGCCAGTTCAGAATGGTTTGTGCGGAGGCGGCATGCAGACTGGCGGGACGTGGCGTATTGCTGAACAGTCCAACCGGGTCGGCGGCATCGGCCAGGGGCAGGACGGCGACCTGTGCCCAGTCCCAGCCACACAGTGCCAGTTCGGCTCGCACATGGTCCTTCTGCAGTCTGTCGAGCATGCCGGGACTGATCAGTCCCTGTTCGGAATTGGTTGCCAGCAACACAATCTCGCCGGGGACCGTTTGAATTGCTCCACTGGCCGGAAAGACTTGACTGAGAGTGGCGAGGCACTGTCGAAGTGGTTCCGGTCCGAAGTCGCTGCTGCGGAATCTCTGGGTGAAGACCCCGTTGCTGGTGAGAGCTGATCGTACGGCCGAGTAGAACTCCTGAGTGCAGAGTGCTGCCGCTGCGATCGACGAGGCCGGTGGGCCGTTGCAGACGATGGCGTCCATGCTGGCTGGCCGAGTGCTGCGGACTGCCAGTTCGATGGGCTGATGTATTATGCGGACTCGTGTGTCATCGGCGGGGTTGTGAACGCCGTGCAACCAGACGTGTGCGGCTGCCAGCCGTGTGATGGTTGTGTCCTGTCGCACGGCGTTAATGTGCAGGATCGGAAAATGTGTGCAGCTGCGGAGTGCGGCTCCCGAATCGTCTCCAAGGAGCATGACATTGCCGGGCTGTGGATGATTGCAGAGGGCCAGGATGAGTGGCAGTACGTCCTGCGGTGGCTGGGGAGTGGTTTCGGGGCTGGAACTGGCTTCTCCCTGCGTGATTCCGTTGCGGCGGAATTCCACGAGATTTCCACTGAGTCTCCAGACGGCCACTTCTCCGACAGGGGTGGCATGTACCTCAAGCAGTCTGCCGGGGGCGGATTGTGGAATCAGTTCAGGAGCGACATCGCGCTGCAGAGCAATTCTTGTGCGTTCGGAGAACATCAGGCGGGAGAGTGGTGCTGATTCTGGTGTTCCGATTACGGCAGCGAGGACTGCAGAGGCCGTGATGACAGCCAGATGCATCCGCGGCAGAGGGCGTTTGCGAAGGGGCTCGCGGGAGTTCAGATCAGCCGTAATTTCCGCACGGCTGAACAGTGTCAGGCTGGCCAGCAGCACGGCGGAAATCTGCAGCTGCAGAAAAGCGGGTAACAGTTGGGACATGAGCAGGGCTGCCGCAGATCCGCAGGCTGTGCCAGCCGCGATGATCAGCCCCGTGGATTGTGTTGTTGGGCGTCTGCAGCCGGACATGGCAATGGCGAGGGGGGTGCAGGCGACGGACAAAAGTGCTGTCATCTGCAAAATTTGCAGCCAATTTTGGTGCCCGGAGGGGTCCCAGAGCAGGCTGGCACGAACAAGTGCCGGGAGTGCGGCTGGAATGACCATGAGCAGAATTGGAGCGGCCAGCTTCAGCAGGAGCCGAGGTCCCGGGAGCATTCGAGTCAGCAGGCTGACGATTGAGACCATCAGCAGCGTCAGTCCAATTTCGATGAACAGTGAAGGCAGCGATGGCTGTAAGAAGTTACTGCCGGCGATGACGGCGGAGGCGGCGACACTGCCGGTAATGATGCTGCTAAGCCAGATTTGTCGAGTGGTCTGCAGTGGAGCGAGTTGCGAGCCTGAGGGTTCCTCAGTTCGTGGTGCCGAGTATGTTACTGCTGCCAGCAGACCGCAAACGGCTGCTGCGACGGCCGGGTTGCCGGGCAGCAGGCAGCCGGCGATGATCAGCAGCCCGGCAAGTGCGCAGGCCAGTTGCGGATGCCGTGAGACACGGGTGTCATTGCAGCTTCTTTGCAGCCAGATTGCGGGTGCCACGAGGACAATGGCGACTGCGGCTGCCGGCAGAAGAAAACGGCATGCATCGCCGATGAGGGACGCGGATGGAAGCGAACGGGCGGCGGCGTCGAGAGTTTCCGTGAGCAGGACGGGCAGCATGGCGAAAGCGGCGACTGACAGGGCCAGCAGCGCGGCTGGCAGTGCAAACGGCGGGAGTCTGTCGAGTGATCCGGTGAGCGGTTGCAGCAGCGCAGCGATGGTCAAAGCGACCAGAGTGGCAGAGATCATTGCGAGCAGAGACGGGAGGCTGTTTCCGCACAGGGACAGCCAGACGGCGACGGTCTGGTATCCCAGCAGCACAACGGCTGATAAGGCGGCAGCGTGATGCAGGAGCGGAACTGAGCGGCGGATCGTGGGAAGTGCGGATCTGAAAGTCATCACTCGCGTGGCATCCTTGCCGTGAAAGTCTTTTGGGCGGAGTCAGGAAGGCGGGCCGGAGATTGGACAGGTCGAAGCCTGTCTGGCAGGATTCGCCTGGTTTTTACCTGAAACCCGATTTTTGTCTCAAGACCGAAGGACGCGGCGGGATGCATACGGCGCTGGAATGTTCATTAACCGGAGAAATCCACGATGCAAACTGTCTGCAGGGGCTGAGTCGAGCCGGCAAGCCACTGCTTGCCCGGTATGATCTGGCGGCGCTTCGCGACTGGACTCCGGCTGTCTTGCGTGCCCGTCGTGAGCGGTCGATGTGGAGATTTCACGAGGTTCTGCCGGTCAACGAGCTGTCGGAGGCAGTCAGTCTGGGTGAGGGATTGACACCGTTTTTGAAGTGTGTGGAGCGTGGGGTGTTTGCGGGGTTTGGGGATTTGTGGCTGAAGGATGAGGGGTTCAACCCGACGCAGAGTTTCAAGGCGCGGGGGATGTCAGCGGCAATGACGCGGGCGGCGGCCTTTGGGGTACAGACCGTGGCCTTGCCGTCAGCGGGTAATGCTGCAGGGGCGGCGACGGCTTATGCTGCGCGGGCGGGGATCAGGTGTGTGATATTTGTACCCGAGGACACTCCGCCCGCAAACATTCTGGAATCTGCCTGCGGGGGGGCTCAGGTGGTGCTGGTGAACGGTCTGATCAGCGATTGCGGGCGTCTTTGTCGAGCGGCCTGTGACAGATTCGGGTGGTTTGATCTGTCGACGCTGAAGGAGCCGTTTCGTCTGGAGGGCAAGAAGACGATGGGTTATGAGCTGGCCTTTGATTTGGCGGATGTTCGTGGAACGGATCGTCTGCAGCTTCCGGATGTGATTCTGTATCCGACGGGGGGCGGTACAGGTCTGATTGGCATGTGGAAGGCATTTGAAGAGATGGAGCAGCTTGGCTGGATTGGTTCTGAGCGACCGCGGATGGTGGTGGTGCAGGCTGATGGGTGTGCCCCGATTGTGCGGGCGTTCGAGCAGGGCGCGACTTTCGCTCCCATGTTTCCCAATGCCCGGACAGCAGCTTCCGGTCTGCGGGTTCCGGCGGCGGTGGGTGATTTTCTGATGCTGGATATTCTGCGGAAGAGTGGCGGGACAGCGATCACGATCAGTGATGACGAGCTGATGCAGGGTGTTTACGAGTTAGCCCGGCTGCAGGGGGTGCATGCGGCGCCCGAGGGTGGAGCGGTCTGGCGAGCAGCAGTGCACCTGCGTGACTCAGGCTGGCTCCGCCCCGACGAGACGATCGTGCTGTTTAATACCGGCGCAGCAGTGAAGTACAATCATCTGCTGCGCTGCGATGATGCTTTGCGGCTGGATCACACGGATCCGGATTCGCTGAACCAGCTGGAGCAGAGTCTGACGGCGTCAGGATTTGTGCAGCGTTAGACTCGCGTATCAGCGGATTGCGGCATTTTCCTGCTGCTCTGCCAGTTGTCGCTGCGCTTCAGCCTGTTCCGGGTCATTCAGGCCGGTCCAGACCTGTTCGAGAAGTCTGTGGACTTTGGGGCGACCGCCTCGAATGCGGATGGATTCCTCGAGGTCCCGGCGGGCATCGGTCCAGCGCTGCATGGCCACAAAAATTTCGCCGCGGGTTGACAGCATCTCGGGGTTGTTTGGCACCAGTTCAAGGGCCTGATTGATCAGTGTGAGTGCATTCTGTGCGGCTGCTGCGGGTCCGCGGACTGTGGCGAGAGCGAGGTTGTTCAGAACGACGGGGTTGCGCCCCATGCCCAGTGAATTCGCCTGCTGCAGTGAGTCGATGGCGATCTGCCAACGCTGGTGCAGCATCGCTGTGGTGCCCATGATGATGAGTACGTTTTCAGCGTCCGTGCCTGAGGATCTGAGCTGCAACAGGAAGTCCTGGGCTCGCTGGGCCACGCTTCCGGTCAGCAGGCTGACTCTTGCGAGTCGATCAATTGCTTCCGTACGAGTGACCGGAATGGAGGCTGCTGTGCGCAGCAGAATCAGCAGACGAACATCTTCGTTACCCCCCGGCATGACGGGCAGCCACTGACTGGGGACAGCCGGGTTTCTGGGCGGGCGACTGACCGCTTCGTCGAATTCACGAATGCAGGCGCTTCCGTAGAGACGTTCCAGTTCATCGCCTGACGGTAGTTCACCATCAGCAGCCAGCAGTGTGCGAACGCGGGCATATTGACCTGCAGCCAGCAGGCAGCGTGCCGCCAGTGCGCGATCTGCCTCAGTCATATTCTCCGGCGCTGTGCTGTCAGTGATTTCTGCCGCTGCAGCGGTGGCCTCGCTGTTGCGTCCGGCCTGCATCAGCCAGAAAATGAGCCGGGCTTTTTCGTCCGGTTGAGTCTGACTGACTGACAACAAGCGATCGGCAGCCTCGGAATACTGGCCGTCGAGTGCGGCTGCCAGCGCCAGTCCGAGTTGTTGCTCTGGTGGACCCTGTTGATCGGACACGATTTTTTGCCAGTGTGCCAGCAGTTCTGCGGACTGAGCGGGAGGGCAGATCGCACCCATCTCTTCCAGATCGACCGCCAGGTGCAGGGCATTCAGATTGTCCGGGTTCAGCTGCAGGGACTGCATGACGAGGCTGAGGGATCGGTCACGGTTGATGGTGCCGGAGTACAGCAGCTGCCTCGCCTGCACCAGCAGCAGCTCGCTGTGGTAACGCTGCAACTCGCTGCTGTCCGCAATGCCACGCTGTTTTTCGATCAGCAGAACGGCTTCGGCAGCACGGTTCTGCAGCGCCATGGTCTGGGCGAGTTTCAGGCGGAGCGGAGAATCGTCGGGATCACGAGCGAGTCCGGTGGTCAGCTTCTGCTCGAATTCCTGGAGGCGGTCGATGGCTGTTTGCTGCTTTCCCAGCATTCGCTGCAGTTCGACGAGCGGAATCAGCCACTCATCAGCGATCTCTGCAGCCGACTGCAGATGCTGTTCGGCCAGCAGCCACTCACGATCATTCGTGTACAGTTCGGCCAGCAGCCCATGGGCTTCGGAATTGCGCGGCTGTGCTTCAAGCACCCGCTGCAGGTGCTGAATCAGGTTGTGGTTGGTAAGCTTCCTGAACGGGCTTGCGGACAGCGAATTCCGGACGATCCACATGTGGGCGTCCGGAAAGCCCTGTTCGCCGATCCGAGTGAGTGCGAGGAATTCCTGCCACGCTTCTTCCTGACGCCCCGTTTTCCAGAACAGTTCTGCCAGTTGCATGCGGGCTGCCAGATCATCCGGCTTCAAACCGATCAGGGCGCGAATGCAGAGTTCGCTGGTTTGGGCATCGGCTGCCTGCTCAGCCCCGGCGAGGATCGTGCGATACGCATCCGCTGAAGTCTGCCGATCGACACTGCGACCGAAAATCTGAATACCCAGCCATGCCGCGAGTGCCAGAAAGGGAATTCCGAACGCTGCCAGAAAGGGATTGCGGCTGAGAAACCACTCCTCAATCCAGCTTGTCAGCAGCGGAATCAGAACGGCAGGGCGGAGGAGCACAAGCGGTGAAGTTCCACGCTGCTCCTGTTGCTGGACCTTTTCGAGGAAAAACTGTTCGCTCGGCAGGTCACCAAACCGCACTTCGTCGCTGAACGACGCTTCCCACTCTTCATCAAGCTCGTTGCTGTTGTTCTGGGGCGTCTGCATGGCGGCTTAATCCAGTTGTGAAGTTCAAAAAATCAACCGGATGCACTGAGCAGTGACCACAACCGGAGACAGCCACAGGCAAACGGCCTGCAGGGGACGGGGAATTCGAAAATCGGTACGCGGCTGACAGGATAAAGGATCCATCGGCATGCTGGAGACCAGCGAATTCCACCAGTAAACGAGCGGGCTGCAGAGACTTCGCAGCGAGGGGGCTTTGCCTTCGTCCGAATCGGCCGGCTCCTGCAGCGGAATGGGTGCTGTCAGTCCCACCATGGCCGCCTCAGCACTGAGCACAAAGAGCAGTGTCGGGAGCAGCATCAACAGAGTGGTCAGCAGGTACATGGCGGCTGATGGTGACGTGCCGCCAGGCCCACCCATCATTGACAGCAGAACGATGCCCGAAGCCATGTTTGCTGCGAACCCTGTGACCAGCACCACCGGCATCATCAGAGCAGCCTGAATACACGAACGACGCTGCAGACTGCCCCAGAATAAAACGATGAGAACCAGTGCCTGCCACGAGAAAATTCCGCCTGTGATACGCTCCATATCCACGGATCCCGTCAGTACAGACAACTGACTGTCCTGCTGAAAATGATGCAGTCCCTGCCGAGTGGCTGCGTAGCTGGTCAGTGAAGTCTGCAGGTTGAGCAGTCGTGGCCAGAGCACCTGAGAAACGGCGGCAGGTATTGAGAGCAGCGTCAGCGGATAGGTCAGCAGGTAGCTGAAGTCTGCGGTTTCGGTTCTGTTGATGCAGGAAATGGCCAGCGAGGCCATCAGGCAGAAAACTCCGGCAGCGCACAGCCAGTCGGAACCGGTAATGATGGAGGCCGTCAGCAAAAGCAGATCAAGGGCGATCAACAGGGATCCGCGTAAAGTCCAGCGAGCCTTTGGCGAGGGGGTCCGGATGGCAAGGAACACGGCAATTCCCACGCCGGCAAATGCCGGCCAGTAGAAGCCGTCCTGCACTCGATTCCACAGAAACCTGAGCAGCAGTGGTGCGTGTGCGGCAAGCAGAACAAAAATTGGAACTCGGCCCCTGGAAAACATCTCCAAACCCCGCTGAAGACATCCGCCACGACACAGGCCGTGACACGCTGTCTGTTCTATTCTTCCTCACGCACGGGTTTTTACCCGAAAAATGGGGGAATCAATCAGGGTTTTCCATGAAATTCCGTTTGGGAATGCTGGTAATTTCGATGATAGTAATGGTTTTTTTGGATTGCGCGGGCGATTCCCTCGACCTGCCGAGAGTTCTGTTCAAATCCGGGGCGTCTGAGCCGGCGCTTCAGCAGCGGGTTCCTGGATGGACACCACGGAGTCTGCGGCGCTGATGCTGAGTGTTTGTCTGTGTCCGGATGGCCAGTGAATGGTCAGTTCCCTGGGACGCTCGCCGTCCAGCAGTCCGAAGTGCAGCCATGGCAGGTGAGTCGATGCGTAACTGCCGCCTCCCTTCAGCTGTCGCAGCAGGGTGCGACGATCGGTCCGCAGTTCAGCGATGCAGCCGACAGGGTGCCGGGGCGAACTGGTGCCGGAAAGGATCAGGGTGAGCCATTGTCCCTGCAGTGGGGTTTCGTTCTGCAGCAGAACTGCCGGCGATTCGACGGGCGTGGTGAGCAGGTCAAGGCGGCCGTCGAGATTCCAGTCGAGCAGCGCCAGTCCGCGGCCATTCACCTGCTGCATCAGGGAGTTTCCGGCAGCGGCGGTGGCTTCCCGAAACCATGACTGTTCGATGTTTTCCAGCAGCAGCATGCGCTGTTTTGCGGGCGAGTGCTGCGGGAAGCGAACGACGTTGCCGTTGCAGACAGCGAGATCTTCATCGCCGTCCAGATCGAAGTCGCCAAACCCGGTTCCCCAGCCCACATAGTGAGCTCCGACGGCTGCGATTCCGGCCTCGTCACTGATGTGTCGGAACATCATGCTGCCCTGATTGCGATACAGGGCGAAGCTTTCCATTTCGAAATTGGCTGCCCACAGATCGAAACGACCATCGTTGTCGTAATCCGCGGCGTCGACTCCCATGCTGGCATCCGGAGAGCCCCTGCTGCTGACTCCGGCCCCGCTTGAGATCGACCGGTCTTCAAATTGCCGACCACCGGCATTGCGATACAGGAAGTTGATCATGACATCGTTTCCAACGTAAAGATCGGTCCAGCCATCGCGATCCAGATCGGCTGCGACGATTCCGAGTGCCTTCCCGTCAGAGCGTACTCCCCATGCCTGCGTCTGATCCTGCCACGTCCCGTCAGCCCCGCTGATGAACAGGAAATCCGGGCAGGCATTGAAGAGTTTTGGGGAGCAGTTATCCCGGGTGACACCATCGGCGGCAAAGCAGGGAGGGTCGTTTTCGAAGGACCAGTCCACATAGCCAGCGACGTACAGATCAAGATTGCCGTCGCGGTTGAAGTCGGCCCATGCTGCGGAGGAACACCAGGCGGGACAGCAAATCCCTGCTGCTGCTGTTTCATCAAGGAACGTGCCGTCACCCTGATTTCGAAAATACAGGACACCGCCGTACCCCGAGATCAGCAGGTCGGGGAAGCCGTCGTTATCGGCATCAGCAACGGCCAGCCCATGGTGATACAGGCGGATGTCTGCGAGGCCTGCTGTGAGTGTTTGATCGCTGAAGTGACTGTGGCGGTTGCGGAGTACAAAGACAGGTTTGCCGATGGGCTGCTTTCCCTTGAAGCTGCCACCACCGGCAATCAGGGCGTCCGGCAGTCCATCGCGATCAAGGTCTGCTGCCGCGGCCCCGGATCCGAGGGATTCAAGGATTGTGGCGTAACCGGCTTCTTCTCCGCGACGCGGAATGATTTCCGGAAAGCGGTCTGCTGTCAGCGGCGTGAAGCGAATGCGTGTCGCGTTGCCAGCAATGTCGTCAGCACGGTCAGAAGTCAGCGGATCTGCGACAGCAGGCGGGTTCTGCGCCGCTGAGTGCTGCTGCGCTGTATCTTCCGGCGCAGCAGGCTGTTTGGGACTGCAACCCTGCAGCCCGGGGTGCAGACAGAGTGTCATGAGCAGCAAGGCTGCGTGCAGCCGTGGAGCACTGCTGTGTCTTACTGACGACTCAGTTTGATCCATTGATCGCGAATCCACAGCTGCAGTGGAAGCAGGGTAAAAAGCCACGTCCAGAAGGCAGTGATCGTCCAGGCGAAGGCTCGGCTGGGGCGATAGTTGTGAGTGATGGCGATGCGATCAACAACGTCAGGAATTGTCAGTACAGGTCCGGCAATCACAAAAAAGGCGAAGAACGAGACGAGCACTGTCAGTGGGAGTGCAGCCCAGCGAGTGTACAGAGAAAACAGCGCCGCGACATGGCTGCTGAATATCAGCATCAGGCCCCAGACGACAATTGTGTCCATATCGACCAGTGTCAGGACGCTTGTGCGGGACACTGTGAGGGTGAACATGGACCAGAAGACCGCGGGCAGAACGGCAATCAGGCAGCCGGCTGCTTTCTGCAGCAGAATGGAAACGGTGGAACACGGAGTCATGGCGATGGTGGACTGCGTGGACTGCCGCAGCTCTGAGAACAGTGATCCCGACGAATACAGCAGCACTTCGACGGTCAGCACTGAGGCGAAGACCAGCATGGCAGTCCAGCCAAAATCCTGTTCGAGGACGATGTTCCAGCGGTCAGTACTGACCTGCTGAATGGCCACGAAGCTGGCATACACCGCGAATCCGGCAAGGAATTTCATGGTAAAGAACGGCCAGCCGCCGGTGTAAAAGTGAAAGTCTCGCCAGGTCAGCGGGAGCTTCCAGCAGCGTTCCACGGGCAGCCTGCGTTTGGTCGGCCCTGACAGGCTTTCGCTGTCACTGACATGGCGTGCCCAGGCGGTCAGTCTGAAGGTACTGACAGCAAAGCAGGCGGCCGCCATCAGAATACTGACAGTGAACTGACTGCCGAAGAACCCCGTATTCTGCCAGTTATTCAGAATCTGATCGATCCGCTTCAGGGGGGAGACAATTTCAAGTGCACCCGGCAGGTTGGTAAGTACGGTCATGACAGATTGCGGCAGGATCCCCGGAGGAATGGCTGCGGTGGTTGTGCGAGTGACTGCGGGCAGCAGGAAGAAAAGTATGGCTGAGGATCCGGCGACAGCAGCGGCTCGTCCTGACGTGCTGCAGCGTGCACTGCAGAGCAGAGCAGCATTGGCCACGAGAATCAGCCAGGCAGCCAGCGCGCACCAGGCTGCCAGCAACTGCTGCCATAAGACTCCGCCCAGTGTGACGGCCAGAAATGAAAACGGCACCTGCACGGCCAGCAGCATCAGTGAACTGACCAGTCGCGAAGTTGATTTTCCCAGTGTGATGGCCAGTGGGGACATGCCGGCCAACTGCAGCAGAGCCAGTGTTCCGGCATCTTTTTCCTCGGTTACCGCCGTGGAAAAATAGCTGATCCCGGCAACTGAGATAATGAGGATGTTCAGGCTGCAGATGGTTTCAAAGAAACGCAGTCCGATGCGAGTTGTGCCAAAGGCATCGGTCCACGCCAGCGAAAGCGTGAACAGCATCATGAAGGCAAAGGCACCGCGCACCACGTGCGGCCAGACGGATCGATTGTCGGCTCGCAGTGTCCACACGAATAATGCAGTCGTTCCCGAAATCATGCCGGGACTCCGCGGGTTGTCAGGTCCATGAAGGCATCATTCAGATGACGGCGCTGCAGGCCAAATGAAGCCAGCGGCAGATCGAGCGGCAGCAGAGCCCGCAGCAGATCATTTCCCGTCAGACCTTCCGCCGATCGAATGATGAAATCTCGTCCGTTGCTGAACTCCGGTTCCGTCACTTCCGCCACACCGGGCAGAGCCTTGATTTTTTCGATGATCCCGGGCAGCACAGTTGTCAGTCGCAGGTTCCAGAGCGGTTGCTGGTCGGTGGTCTCGAGCAGCAGGTCCATCGGGCCGCTGTAGCGTACCTGACCGCGATCGATCACGGTTACAGCGTCGCACAGATCGGCAAGTTCGCTGAGGATATGGGAGCTGATAAACACGGTCTTGCCAATTCGTCGCAGTTCGCGAAGGATTTCCATGAGTTCGATGCGGGCACGGGGATCCAGCCCGCTGGCCGGTTCGTCCAGCAGCAGCAGGTCAGGGTCGTGCACCAGGACTCGCGCAAGGCTGACTCGCTGCTGCATGCCACGTGACAAACCTGAGATCAGATCGTTGCGGCGTCCGTCCATGTCGGTGAGAGTCAGCACATCGCCGATCACACGATCCCGCTGCACCTGCGTCAGTCCGTAGGCTGTGCCGAAGAAATCAAGGTACTCCGCGACAGTCATCTGGCGATACATGCTGAAGTGATCAGGCATGTAGCCAATTCGTCGGCGAACGGCCGAAATGTTTTGCCTGACATTGCTGCCGAAAATCTCGACCTCACCTTTGTTCGGCTGCAGCAGGGTGCAGATCATTCGCATCGTGGTGGTCTTGCCGGCCCCATTCGGACCGACAAATCCGTGCAGTGTCTGCGGCAGCACGCAGAATGACACGTTGCTGAGTGCCTGATGGCCGCGAAAGGCGTGAGACAGCCCGCTGACTGAAATGGCTGGTACAGTATCGCGAGTGATCGCAGGCATGGATTGCGACTGGCTTTCGAGGACAAAGTTGCAGTGCGACCGAAGGGCCGTGAGCCGGGACAGCGATTGTGCTGCCAGCAGGAGTCGGCCGGGGCTGCATTCTTGTCTGAAGAACTGAGAAAAACAACACGACGATCGTCAGAAGGCGGGAGTTGTCGGCTGGGGATCGTTTGGAGTGACGGCAAAATGGCCTGTCGCTCGCTTTTCTGCCACAGGGTTTATTGCGATGCTACCGGGCAGTTCCATCGTCTGCTGCGGTGAATCGGAGGATCAGATTGTGAGTTTTCTCGGGCAAACATCGATTGCTGTTCTGCGGATCATGATCTGTGCGGCATTGTGCAGCTTGCCGGCTGCGGCTCAGACGGAAGGGCGTCCCAATGTGGTCGTGGTATTTGCCGACGACTGGGGACGTTATGCCAGTGCATACGGTCGGCTGGAACCGGGTGGCCTGTCCGACATCGTGCAGACTCCCAATTTTGACCGGCTGGCGGCATCCGGAGTACTGTTTACTCGAGCATTTGTGAATGCACCATCCTGTACTCCGTGTCGCAGTTCATTGCTTTCCGGGCAGTATTTCTGGAGGACCGGGCGTGGTGCGATCCTGCAGGGGGCGGTCTGGGACGATCGGATTCCTGCCTTTCCGCTGCTGCTGGAAAAATCCGGATATCAGATCGGGCATACAGCGAAGGTCTGGAGCCCCGGCAGTCCCGGAAATGCTCCGATCGGAGCTGGTCGAACGGCGGTGAAGGGAACTGGTGGCCGGTTCAACGACTATTCCGAGGCACTGAGTGCCAGCGAAGATCCGGGCGCATTGGGTGAGCAGCTGCTGGGGGAAGTGCGTGCCGGCTTTCGCACATTTCTGCAGGCCCGCTCGCCGGAAACGCCGTTCCTGTACTGGTGGGGCCCCACCACAACGCATCGTACATGGGTCAGGGGGTCCGGAAAAAAACTGTGGAACATTGATCCGGAGCGATTGCGAGGCAGGCTGCCCGGGCATCTGCCGGACGTCCCGGACGTGCGGGAGGATGTTGCCGATTATCTGGGTGAGGTGCAGGCTGTTGATGCCGGGCTGGGGGCAGTGATGGAGGTGCTGGAGGAAACGGGCCAGCGCGACAATACGCTGGTCATAGTCAGCGGTGATCATGGCATGCCGGGTGTGCCGGGAGGCAAGTGCAATTTGTATGACACTGGCACGCGTGTGTCGCTGGCGATTTCCTGGCCCGCGGCAATTCCGGCTGGTCGAGTGGTGGATGATTTTGTCAGTCTGCCCGACCTGTCTCCAACGGTCCTGCAGGCCGCGGGTGTGGCGGTGCCGGAGGTGATGACTGGGCGTGATTTGCTGCCGCTGCTGCGGTCGTCATCGGCAGGGCTCGTGGATGAGACTCGCGATCACGTGGTGATTGGTCGCGAGCGACATGTTGCGGGGGCACGCCCGGACTTCCTGCCTTATCCTCAGCGAGCCCTCCGCACGGCCGATTTTTTGTACATTCGCAATTTTGCTCCGGATCGCTGGCCGATGGGCGTGGGGCCGGGTTTTGGGGCGCCCGAAGGCGCGTGGCCCGACTCGGACCGGCTGGCTGGCAACACATTTGCGGCCTTTGCCGATATGGATGCCAGCCCCACCAAACGCTGGGTGATTGAGCAGGGGCTGAAGCAGCCCGAGTATCGAGTGTTTTTCGAACGGGCGTTTGCGAAACGGCCGGCGGAAGAGTTGTATGATCTGAGACGTGATCCGGAGCAGATCCACAACGTGGCGGGCTCTGCCGAATATGCCGCGATTCTGCAGGCACACAGCGAACGGCTGATTCGAATCCTGCGTGAATCCGGGGACCCTCGTGTGACGACCGAACCATGTGTCTTTGATCTGCCGCCTTATGCAGGCCAGCCTGAGCCGGCTGGCAATGGCGGACGGGGTGGTAAGGCCGGAGGTCGGGCCGCAGGCAAATCTGACCAGGGATGATGGTTCAGGGGAACAGCAGGCTGACAAACACGATTGAGAAAAAGCCCAGCAGCATGGTGGTGGAGATGGCGATGCCGATGACTGCCAGCGTGTGGGATCGGCGTTCGGATACATAGCTGATGAGGCTGAGAACCAGGGCGACAATATTATTCAGGGCGGCACTGGCAGCGACGATCATCAGGCGAGACAGCACCGGTGCGTTGGTGGAGAGTTCGTTGAGTTCTGCGCGGGTTGTCGGCAACTGGATCAGCATCTGTCGGAGTACGACATACAGAAGAGCGGCAAACAGGGCGAACCCCACACCAGCCCAGCCGAGATGATCCGGGTAATCGGGCTGTTCGGAGACCGGCGAGTTTTCGGCGGAGCGGTCGTTGGACATGGCTGCAGAGTCTTCCGGGGGTGGGCATGGCGGATGGCGGGAATGTGCAGGCGGACGGTCTTCCGATGTTGCGCTACGGTAACGAATATCCTCTGAGAAGTCGAAGTGATTGCCGGGATTCCCTCCGAAATCCCGGGTGTTCCAGCGGGGTGTTGAGAGGCATCTCTGCTATAATCGGGCAGTGGGATTTTGCGGCGCTGGTCAGCGGATCCCGGATTCCCTGGCGATTCAGGTGTTGGGTGGTGCGGGAACTCTGTCATGGCGCGAACGGCGGTGCTGGGTGCGGGAGCGATGGGAACAGCCTGTGCATGGCTGGCGGCGCAGCGTCATGATGCCGAGGTCACGTTGTGGGCTCGCAATCCTGATCATGCCGCCACTATCGGTCAGACTCGTCGTAACGACCGTCTTCTGCCGCAGGTCAAATTGCCGCCTGAAGTGCTGGTGACAGCCGACGCGCGGGCAGCTTTGGCGCATGCCGAGGTGGTGCTGGTGTGTGTACCGATGCGTGGACTGCGGCAGGCCAGTCAGCTGCTGCAGTCAGCGGTGCCGCGGTCGGCGATTCTGGTCAGCACGATTAAGGGCATAGAGAATGAGACGCTGCACCGCCCCAGCAGTCTGCTCAGGCAGTTCTTTCCGCAGCAGCCCATCGTGGTGCTGGGGGGGCCCTGTCATGCCGAGGAGCTGGTACAGCGGATGCCGACGACGATTGTGGCAGCATCTGATGACAGGGCAGCAGCAGAGTGCATTCAGCAGCGGCTGGCGACTGAGTTTCTCAGGATTTACGCCAACACGGATCTGCTGGGTGTGGAACTGGGCGGGGCCCTGAAGAATGTGATTGCCATTGCTGCGGGAATCTGTGATGGTCTGGGGTTTGGCGACAATGCTCGCGCCGCCGTGATTACTCGCGGGCTCAATGAAATGGTAAGGTTCGGAATGGCGCTGGGTGCCGAGCCGGCCACGTTTTTCGGACTGGCCGGAATCGGTGACCTCGTAGCAACCTGTACCAGCGGTCACAGTCGAAATCGGCATGTGGGTGAGCAATTGGGGCGAGGGCGTTCGTTGCGGCAAATTGAGCAGTCGATGCAGGCTGTTGCTGAAGGAGTCCTGACGACTCGCAGTGTGCAGCAAATGGCGATGCAGCGTCGGATTGAAATGCCGATCGTGGATCAGGTGTGTGCCGTGCTGTTTGAGGGCAAATCGGCGCTGGAAGCGGCGATGGACCTGATGAACAGGCCACTGAAGGCTGAATCGTCGGCGGTGAGCGGCTGAGTTGGATTGTGGATGGCCCTGTGGATACGGAAACATGAAGTCAATCGAATCAGCAGTACTGAGCAGTGGTGGGATGACAGTGCAGGTTTCGGGGCGGTTTCTGCTGCCCTGCCCCGTGCAGTCATCGGGAGCATCGGTGGCAGAGTTGTGCGAGGCGGCGCTGCGGGAACCGTTGGGTTACCCTGAGTTGTCGCGGTGTGTTTTTCCCGGGGACACAGTGGCAGTGGTGCCCGACCCGGAGACTCCGGCGCTGGCCGAACTGCTGACGGTGGTGTTGCAGCAGCTGCAGCAGGCTGCGGAGGGGACGGCCAGCATTCTGCTGGTGCTGTCACCGGATCCGGCCGGTCGGCAGTGGGCGTGGCTGCTGGAGAAACTGCCGGAGGTTCTGCTGCAGCGAGTGCAGGTGCATCACCATGATCCGGCGGACAAAAATCAATCGGGATATGTTGCCAGTTCGGAGGGTGGGGAGCGTTTGTATCTGAATCGACAGGTGTCAGAGGCGGATACGATTGTCACGGTCGGTGTGGTTTGTTTTGACGGTGAGCTGGGGTTGCGCGGCACATCCAGTGCTTTGTTTCCCGGGCTGTCGGACAACGAAACTCAGCAGCGAACGGGTTTTGTTCCGGGGCGACTGGCCGATGTCAGTCCGCAGTTGCGTCGCGGGCTGATCGATGAGCTGGGGTGGCTGACCGGGACGCAGTTTGCGGTACAGGCAGTGCCCGGGGCTGGCGGAGTACTGCAGGTGCTGGCAGGCAGTCCCGAGCAGGTGCTGGAGCGTGGGCGACTGTTGTGTGAGGAGGTTTGGGAGCTGGAGCCGGAGGCGCCGGCGGAAGTTGTGCTGTCTGCGGTGGATGGCGGTCCCTGCGGCTGGCTGGCGCTGGGCCGGGCGCTTGAGAATCTGTCCGAGGTTGTTGAGCAGGGCGGTCGTGTAATTTTGGTGTCGGATGTGGACTTACCGGAGGGTCCGGCGATGCAGATGCTTCGCAGGACTCAGGATCCCGAGAATCTGGTGCGACCGCTGCAGCGGGAGCCTCTGGAGGACAGTCGGCAGGCGGTGGCGGTGATTGGGGCCTGCCGTCGGGCGCGGGTCTATCTGCTGAGTAGGCTGCCGGCGGAGGTGGTGGAAGAGCTGGGGATGATTCCGCTGGGCAGCGATGCGGAATTGCAGAAGCTGCTGGGGACAGTGGAGAATGTGTGGCTGCTGTCCGGGGCGCAGTATCTGCGTTGCGTCGTGTGACTGTTGTGTCAGTAAAGCAAAGAACCACGGTTTCCTTGCGGAGACCGTGGTGACGAGATTTGCAGCTTTCGGGGGCAATATGGGCGGGAGCGATCCCGCCGGAAGACTACTTCTTGCCTTTGGCTGGGGCGGCAGCGGCCGCTGCAGCACCTTCTTCGGCTGTCTTCTTCTTCTTCTTGCCGGACAGAGCCTTCTGCACGCGGACCTTGGGCAGGCCCAGCGGGCTGCGACCCGGAGCAAAGCGATCTTCTTCCTGCAGGCGGGCGATCCGTTCGCCACGAGTCAGGACGTTGCGGGTGCGGCTGCTGCCGAGACGAATTTTGAGGGTCTTATCCAGAGACACAGAAACACTCCGATAAACAAAAAACGCAAGGAACCGTTGTTCGCTGTGAGAATGTCGCAGAGCTTATCGGCGCGGCAGTGGACCTGGCACGGCGAATTTCCTGCAGAATCAGCGCAGAACCGGACTGTAGACGGTATTTGCTGGTTTCTCAACTGCCTGAACCGCGGATTCCCTGCTGGGTGAGTGAAATCCAGGGGGCGAGAGAGGCTAACGAACGAGTTGTGCGGGCGAAAGTCAAATGACGCCGCAAAGCCTGCGTTTTGGGCAACTTCGGCAGATTGTGCCGGTTTTTTGGGAGTTTGGCGGTGCTTTATGGGGATTTTGCCCGGAAACCGCTGGTGAACCGTCCTGGACTGATAGGATTTTTCGAGGAGATCGTCTGTCGCCGTGGGTGGTCGTGACCGCTGAAGGAATTCTTGCAGGACCGTTGAGGCGATGTTTTCTCTGCAGTGTCGGAAACTGCTGTTTTGTGCTCTGCTGTGCGTGGCTCTGAGCGGGCCGCGCCGTGCGTACGGGCAGCAGTCGGCGGCAGCAGTGCCTGCAGCTGGTGCCCCGGATTCAACTGCCGTATTAAAACTCGTGGCAGATTTGGGGGCAGAAAGTTTTGTCGTGCGGCAAAAGGCGACCGCGGCGCTGCTGCGACTGGAAGAATCTGCTCTGACCACCCTGAATCAGGCTCGCGGTGCAGCCACCGGGGAAACGCAGGAACGCCTGCAGCAGGTTCTGCAAAGGCTGACGCAGCGCTGGTTTCAGGTGCGACTGCAGCGGCTGAAAAGTGATGAACAGGTGTCAGTGACAGACTGGCCGGACTGGTCGCGATTTGTGCAGCTGGCCGGGGGCACTGCGGTGCCGCAACAGCAGCAACTGCTGCGGGGACTGTTCCTGGAACTTGTCGAGGCTGAGCCGGAGTTGTTCACGGCCAGAGCCTTTGATCCAACGACCCTGTCCGGGCTGCTGGAAGTCCGGGCGCAACTGTTTTCGGAAAGTTGTGATGGTCGGCAGGATCGTCCTTTTTCAGCCGGCAGCGGACTGACGCTGATGCTGCTGGGCAGCGATTCCTCAGTCCGGCTGCTGCGAGCAACTTCGGCCTGTATTTCAAGAGCATTTGAAGACCCGCGGTTCAGCGAGCTGGTGACAGATGGGGTGCATGCGGCAAGTGTTCGCGGAGTGGCCTCGGGGTGGCTGCTGCGTTCGGGCATCAGTGCCGATCGTCCGCTGTTGTTTGCGATTCAGCATCGGCTGCCGGCCGGTCGTGAGCTGTCTGTACGTGTGCTGCAGTCCAATTCGCGGGGGCCGCAACTGTACTATGCCTGTATGTGTCTGGCAGTGCTGGACAGTCGGCAGGATGTGAGTCTGCTGGAATCGAAGTTTTCGTCAACCACGCTGATCTGGCCGATCCGGGGAATCGCGGCGGGGGCGGCTGGTGAGCGACCATCCGGGTTTCAGGTGCAGCTGCAGGATGCGGCTTTGGCGGCAGCGGTGGTGCTGCGCGGTGGTCGTCCCATGGATGTCGGAATCCCGGCGGAAGAGTCGGCGGTGATGCTGTTCCGCATGGATTCTCTGGGAAGCACTTCTGCAGAAGATCGCGCGCAGCGACTGCAGCGGTATCGGGTGGCCTATCCTGAGCAGCCGTAATCTGTGGGTTGTGACCGCTTCAGGGAACATACCGCCGGCCTCACCATGTCGCGGAGTGTCGCAGTTCCGCCAGTGTGCGTATGTGGTCGGCCATCTGCCGCAGTTCTGCGCCGGGCTGCAGAAGTGCGGAGTGGTGCAGGACCAGCAGCTGTTCAGCGAGGCGAGTGGCGTTCGTGAGTGAGCCACTGGTTCTGAAACGGGATTTTGCATGGATGGTATGCAGGGCAGTGAACCCGGGGTGCAGAGGTATGCCTTTCCGAATGCAGGCAGCCGACAGTTCATCGCGGGCGATCCGACCGGCATGCAGCAGCAGGGCGACCTTATAGAAAGCAGCGGTGGCAATTCCGTCGGGATTGACGGGTGTGCTGCAAAATTCGGGGGACAGCAGCAGTGAAATGGCGGGGCTGTCTGCAAGTGCTGCCTGCAGTTGCCGGACCGCAGCAGCGCGGTGGCGATTCTGCTGGTCCAGCTGCTGCAGTTGCGGCAGCAGTACTGCAGCCTGCAGCTCTGACAGGGGCCATGCGTCGTTGCCGCGCTGCGTATGCAGTGTGATGCGTTGGGCAAACTGCGGGTTGTCGGTCAGCACTGCACCGCCTCGGCCGGCAGTGAGCAGTTTGCTGCCACCGAAACTCAGAATCGCCAGATCGCCTCGTGCACCGGCTGGCTGTCCTGCAAGGCAGGCTCCGGGATTCTGACAGGCATCTTCGATGATGGTGATGCGATGCCTGCCGGCAATCTCAGACAGTGCCGACAGAGGTGCGGCCAGTCCGTGCAGGTGGGATGCGATGACAGCGCGTGTCGACGGCGAAATGGCGGCTTCGACCGCGACGGGGTCGAGCACAGGCAGGTCGGGAACTGTGTCGACCAGCACCGGTCGTGCTCCCAGCATCAGGATGTTGATGAGGTTTGATTTGAAGTCATAGGCGCTGAGGATGACCTCGGTTCCTGCCTCGACGCCGGCGGCCCGCAGAGCCAGTTCCATCGCGGCGGTGCCACTGCAGCAGAGGTGGCAGTGCTGCCGCTGATGTCTGTGCAGCAGCAGCTGCTGCAGAGCTGTGCCATGTGGTCCGGAGTATCGCTGCCAGGAACCGTCGGCGATCAGTTGCCGAAAGATCTCCAGCAGCTGTTCGGCAGGCAGTGCCTGGGGCGGGCAGAGGTCGAAGGTTTCATCCGACATTTGTACTGGGGGGCTGGCAGGAGGCGGCAGGTGCGGGGGCAGGCGTACCTGTGGCTGTGGGAGGTGGCGGGATGCGAACCTGAATGGCATCGCCTGCCACTCGCACTTCATAGCAGGCGGTGCGGATCCCGCTGCGTGAATTATCCAGCCAGGTGCCGTCCTGCAGGCTGAATCTCCAGGCGTGCCATGGGCACATGACGGCATCGTCTTCGACATGTCCCTCGGCCAGCGATGCTCCCATGTGGGGGCAGAAATCGTTGATGGCAAGGTAGCGTCCTGCCGACAGGAAGACTCCGACCATTGTGCCGTTCAACGGAAACGAACGGCCCTGGCCTTCGGGGATGTCGCCGACTTTGGCGACGGTCTGGAAATCCGACATGAAGCAATGCTCAAAAAGGCCGCGATGAAACGGAATTGAATCGGGATTTGGGGAAGTCGAATGCGGTGCGGCTGCCCCGCAGGCTCTGTTGAGAATTCTAGGCCAGGGGCAGGGGAAAGCGGAAGTCGCAGAGCCGTGGCATTCGGTTGCGAGAGAAAAGGTGGATTGTCGCGGTGCACGCTGGTGGCTGCGGCAAGGGCAACGCAGAAGGGCTCGGAGGGGGCGAAGAACAGCCCTGGGGTCTTCAGGTCTGGCTGCGTGCCATGGAGGTTTTCTTACCTGGCGCGGGCCGTGGAAATCAGCTGAAACGGAATCGCAAGTGATTTTCCGGAAGGTACTTGCGGCTGAAATCGTGAGAAATTCCGGCGGCCTGAAGAGTTTTTGATCGTGAGTGGCGCATCGAACAGGTCCGGGCTGTGGCAGTAACCGTCTGCGTCTGTTATGCTGGGCGTTTGCGCGGATTTTCAGGATTGGTGGCTGGCAGAGTCTGCAGGACAACGCGGGAATGTTTGCTGATCGAGTGATTTTATATTGTCGTGCGGGTGACGGTGGCAATGGCTGCAGCAGCTTTCGTCGTGAAACGTTCGTGCCGCGTGGCGGGCCGGACGGTGGCGACGGCGGTGATGGTGGTGACATCATTATTCAGGCGGACCGGAATCAGGGGTCACTGGGTAATCTGGTGGGCCATCGGCACTGGAAGTCTGAGCGTGGCGAGCATGGTCTGGGGGCGCTGTGCACCGGCCGCTGCGGCAAGCCCACTGTGATTCTTGTTCCGCCGGGTACGCTGGTGAAGGATCTTGAGCACGGGCATCTGCTGAAGGATCTGCAGGATCATGGCGATTCCGTCGTGGTGGCTCGCGGGGGCCGTGGCGGGAAGGGGAACAAGCGATTCGCCAATTCCGTGAATCGGGCACCGCGGGAATCTGAGGGCGGGCATCCCGGTGAATACCGTGAGATACAGCTTGAGCTGAAGATGATTGCGGACGTGGGGCTGGTGGGAAAACCCAATGCCGGCAAGTCCACTCTGCTCAGCCGCGTCTCCCGGGCGACTCCCGAAATTGCCGACTACCCATTCACCACAAAATATCCCAATCTGGGAGTCGTGCACGTCAGTTTTGATCATGAGTATGTTCTGGCTGACATTCCAGGTTTGATCGAGGGTGCTCATGCCGGGGCTGGTCTGGGACACGAATTTCTGCGTCACGTCGAGCGGACTCGACTGCTGGTACACCTCGTGGAACCTTCTCCATCCGATCTCTCAGACCCGCTCGACAATTACGCTCAGATCCGCGAAGAACTCAGGCTGTACGATCCGTCCCTTGCCGAACGCCCGGAAATTCTGGTGGTGACGAAGGCCGAGCTGACGGATGCAGCCACGTGTGCCGAGCTGCTGCGGGAGACGACGGGACGCGAGGTTTTGCTGGTTTCGGCGGTGACGGGTCGCGGACTTCCCGAGCTGAATCGTCAGATTATTCAGCGGCTGGCTGAACTGAAGGCTGCCGATGCAGCAGTCTCCGCGGATGTCAGCCCAGCATCACAACCCGCAGTAACCGAACCGTTGCCGGAACGGCCCGAGTGACGGCGGGAGGTGGAGGCATGCAGTCGGCGGAAGCGGAGCGAATTGAAGCTGCAGCAGCCAGGGCTCAAACTGCCCTGCTGGATCATCGTGTGGCGGGCGGCTGGTGGGCGGGGCAGCTGTCCACATCAGCCCTGTCGACTGCAACCGCTGTGATGGCTCTGCTGCAGGCTGTGCAGGCGGCCGAGACAAATTCAGCAGAGCGGGCAGCAGGTGATCAGCCGGGACGTCCGACAGCACAGCGCTGGAGAGTTCTGGCGGATAACGGTCTGCGGTGGTTATCCCAGCATCAAAATCCGGATGGCGGTTTTGGGGACACTGTTCTGAGTGTCAGTAATATTTCGACGACGATGCTGGTTCATGCGGTGTTCCATTTTGCTGCCGGGCTGGGCTGCAGTGATCCTGCCGGGCGATATCCGCAGGTGTGTGCGGCTGCTGCCGATTACGTGCAAAGATCCGGTGGTGTGCCGGCACTGCTGCAGAGATATGGTCGCGATCGGACTTTTTCTGTTCCGATTCTGACGCACTGTGCACTGGCCGGCATCGTGGACTGGCGGGATGTGATCCCGCTGCCATTTGAGCTGGCCTGTGTACCGCAAAAGTTCTACGCAGCGCTGCGGCTGCCGGTGGTCAGCTATGCGCTGCCCGCTTTGATTGCAATCGGTCAGGTGATTTTTCGGAAACAGGGGCACTGGAACCCACTGCTCCGCTGGCTGCGAAACGCCAGCATACGGCGGTCGCTGCAGGTTCTGCAGTCGATACAGCCGGTGAACGGCGGCTTTCTGGAAGCGACGCCGCTGACAAGTTTCGTCTGCATGAGTCTGATTGGATGCGGCCTGCTGAGGCATCCGGTGGTGGAAAAGTGTCTGCAGTTCATTGAGGCTTCGGTGCGACCTGACGGCAGCTGGCCGATCGATACAAACCTGACGACGTGGGTAACGACGCTGAGTGTCAATGCGCTGCAGGGAGCTGACGATCAGCAGTGGCGGCAGCAGTTGCCTGCTGACTCTGTGCGGGACTGGTTACTGCGGCAGCAGTACCGGGTCGTGCATCCCTACACCGGGGCGGCTCCGGGAGGCTGGTCGTGGACGGATCTGCCCGGTGGTGTGCCTGACGCCGATGATACTCCGGGGGCCATGCTGGCGGTGCTGAATCTGCGGGGGGCGGGCGAGTCGTATTCTGAGTCGGAGCGGGCGTCGCTGCTGCAGGCGGGGACGTGGCTTTTGAACCTGCAGAATCGGGATGGTGGCTGGCCGACATTCTGCCGGGGCTGGGGTGCCCTGCCCTTTGACCGCAGTTCCTGTGATCTGACTGCGCATGTCCTGAGGGCCTGGCAATTGTGGGATCAACGGTTGGGATTTCCAGATCCGAAATTCAGGAAATCCATGGAGCGGGGTGTGCGGTATTTGCTGCGGCAGCAGCGTGGGGACGGCACGTGGCTGCCGTTGTGGTTTGGCAATCAGTTTCAGCGGGATGATGAAAATCCGCTGTACGGAACGACTCGCGTGCTAAGGGCTTTTGTTTCCTTGAATTTGATGGGGAGCGTGGCGGCGGAGCGGGCGGTGCGGTGGCTGGTCGAAAATCAGAACGTGGACGGGGGCTGGTCTGCGGAGCGGGGGATTGCCAGTACGGTGGAGGAAACGGGTTTGGCGCTGGAGGTATTGTCGGAGGTTGCGGAGCTGGGTGTGGGGGCGAGTGAGCTGGCGCGGGCTGCGGCGGACCGAGCGGCGTTGTGGCTGGCGATGAGGGTGGAAGCAGGAACAGTTGAGCAACCCAGCCCGATTGGCTTTTATTTTGCGAAACTCTGGTATTTTGAAGCACTCTACCCGCTCATCTTTGCCGTCTCGGGGTTAAATCGCTGGACCAGCGTGCGAAAACGCACGAAGATCGCTAGAATGGGATCGGATTAGGTGCATTTGACCAGTGCGGAGAACTTGACCGTGTCGATTGCTCAGGGCCAGGCTGAAGTTTCGGATGACGAGCCGATTCGTCCTGAGTTTCCTCAGGAGACGCTTCACGACGACGACGATCCGTTGCCTGTGAAGAAGAAGGGGCGTCGTCGCAGCACGACTCACCTGAAGATCGTGCCGGAGACTCTGGAGCTTCGCGAGCGGGTGAAGCAGGCTGCAGAGCAGTATGCGGTCTCGCTTGATCGTTCCCGCGCATTTACTCGGGACGAACTTGAGCATCATGGCCGTGAGCTGTTGAATCAATTGCAGTTGCCGGAAAAGTACCTGGGCTTTTCCATGGTGATGGTTGGCAACTATTTCTGGAAGCAGCAGTTTTTGGCAATCCCGTTCAATCGTCGGATGCTGCTGCTGCCGCACTGTTTGAAGCATGCCGAGGGTTGTCCTGCCGAGTACACTCAGTTTGGACTGGACTGTGAGCGGTGCGGCGCGTGTTCCATAGCCGACTACAAGGTGCGTGCCGAGCAGCTGGGATACAAGGTGCTGGTCGCGGAAGGCTCGCCGGTCGTTCTGAAGATCATCGTGTCGGGTTATATCGACGGCATTCTGGGTGTAGCCTGTCTGAACGTGCTTGAGAAGGCGATTGACAAGGTACTGATTGCGGGAGTGCCGTCTTATGCGGTGCCTCTGCATTCAGGCGACTGTCTCAACACGACTCTGGATCAGGCGTGGGTCTGGGAAGTTCTGGACCGATATGAGCCTTTGCCGGAGAAGCCCACGGCCAGTTATGTGCCGCTGATGCGTGCGTCGGCGCAGGTTTTTGAGCAGGACGTTGAGCGTCTGTTGCCTCGGCAGCGGACGAAGCCCGGTCAGTCGGGCAGTCAGGCGCTGGCGTTTACCGAGCGGGTGGCCTGCGACTGGCTGGCGAATGGTGGCAAGCGGTTCCGTCCATTCATGACGATTGCAGCGTGGTATGCAGCAGCCGGTCGCCCCATGCTGTCCTCAGGCGATCAGACTCCGCAGATCCCCGACGAAGTGGCTCGAGTGGCGATGGCGATTGAAGCCTTCCACAAGGCTTCGCTGGTACATGATGACATTCAGGATGATGACCAGTATCGGTATGGTCGGCAGACGCTGCATCGGCAGTACGGTGCCGGGCAGGCGATCAACATCGGCGACTATCTGATTGGACTGGGTTACCGATTGATTCACGCGGCAGCGGACGGGCACCCGGCAGCGGCGCTGGACGTGCTGAACAGCATGTCAACGGCCCATCTGCGGCTGTGCGATGGTCAGGGAGCCGAGATGGCTTTCCAGAAATCTCCGGACTGGAATCTGTCACCGCTGGATGCCCTGCAGATTTATGCATTGAAGACTTCCCCCGCCTTTGAAGCGGCTCTGTATTCCGGACTGCGTCTGGCCGACCATCCACTGGCTCGCACCGAACTCGTATCTCAGTTCTGTCGGCATGTGGGGATTGCGTTTCAGGTGCTGAATGACCTGAAGGACTGGCAGGGTGACACGGACAACAAACTGGTGGCTGGTCAGGATGCGGCCGCGCTGCGTCCCACAGTGCTGCTGGCACTGGCCCTGAAAGATGGCAGTGACAGCCAGCGTGCCGAGTTGCAGGCAATTCTGACCGGGCAGCAGGACTGCGGTGGCGCGGAGGCTCGCATCCGTCGTCTGCGTGAAATCTTCGAAGCGTGTGAGGTGTTTGATAAGGCCGAGGTGCTGGTTGAGCGTCTGCGAGCCAAAGCGGATGCTTTGCTGGAAGAAATCACCGACGTGCCGATTCGGGACCTGCTGCGGTTCTTTACAGAGACCGTGCTGGCAAAAGAGCTGCCTCCGACCAATCTTGAAGCCAATCCGAATATCCTGGTGCAGCTGAACACTGTCACAAATGGCAGTGTCAGTCTGCTGCCGGTGATCCGCATGTAGATCCTGCGATTGCAGGATTTGCAGTCAGACCAGCAGGCCTTCAATTGGCTTTGATGCAGGATCAGCGATGGGCAGTTCGCGTCCATCGACCAGGAAATTGCCGGTGGAGTCCACTCCGACGGCCTGCAGCCACGTGTGGAACAGGTTGCCGTGATCAACCTGCTTGTCGACAACTTCCGTCCCCTTGTCATTGGTCGCTCCGAACGCAGCTCCGCGCGGCATGCGGCAGCCGGCCGTGCAGACGGACCAGGCTCGTGACCAGTGATCGCGTCCGTAATACTGGTTGACGTTGGGGGTGCGTCCGAATTCGCTGAGCACGATGATCAGAGTGCTTTCCAGCATGCCGCGTTCCGCAAGGTCGGCGACAAAGGTGGAGAAGGCTGAATCGAATTCACCGAGCTGTTCAATGTGGAAGTTGAAGTTTTCGTTGTGCGTATCGTAGTTGGAATGCGACAACTGGACGAAGGAGATACCGCTTTCGAGCAGGCGGCGAGCGAGCAGGCAGTGTCGTCCCAGGTCATGCTTGCCGTAGCGGTCAACGGCTGCAGCCGGTTCCTTCGACACATCAAACACATCTCGCTGGTTCATCAGCTTCTCTGCCTGCTCGAACGAGTACGTGAAGGCTTCCGTGACAGCGGTGCGGCGTCGGCTGAGGAAGCGTTCACTGACCTTGCGACGAAAATCCTGTCGAGCCTGATCGGAGTCGGCCGGGATGCTGTCGGGACGGACGGTGTTGGGGGGCGGGTTGCCATTACCCAGCTGTACGCTGGAGTACCGAGGGCCCAGCCAGGCAGAGTCATTCCCGCGACCACCGCCACCACCGGGAGTGATTACGATGTGTCCGGGCAGCGAGCTGTCCGGTGGATTCAGAGTTTTGGCGGCGACGGCACCCAGCTGGGGGAATTCGCCGGCCGGCGTCTGACGGCGACCGGTCAGCATCAGGTAGGCGCCCTTGCCGTGATCGTCTTCAGACGTATTGACTCCGCGGATCAGGCACAGGTGCTGCATCTGCTGGGCCGTTTTGGGCAGAAGTTCGCAGATGTGAATGCCGGGCACTGAGGTTGGAATGGAGAGAAACGGACCGCCGGTATCGGTTCCGGGTTTCGGGTCCCAGCTTTCCAGTTGGCTGAGTCCGCCGTGCATATTGAATACGACGATGCGTTTCTGATCGGACTTGAGTGCGGCCGCAATTCCGGGGTTCGCAAAGGCTCCCAGACCGCCCACCATGGTGCCGGCACCGGCCGCCATTGTGCCCAGAAAGCGACGGCGAGCCAGTCCGTGGGCGGCGGTGTTGCAGGGGTAATTGAGTGTCATAGCTGGATTCCCTGAAAGGATTGGGGGGGGCCCGCTGAGCAGCGGTATCAGTGATTGAAACGGAATTCGGCGCTGCTGAGCAGCCCCCAGACAAGTTCCTGAGCCGCAAGACTGCGATCCGGGCGAGCGGCCAGGAAGGCGGTCACTTCATTGACTTCGTCTTCGGTCGGCATGCGGGTGAGCACACCGAGGTAGAGTTCTTCTGCTGCGACGCGGGGATCAGTGGCCTTAATGATGCGTTCCGCCGGATTACCGCCAGCCGGAGCAACCCAGCTGTTGATCGCACCGCCGTTGGCTGTGAACAGTGCCTGGTCTGGACTGGCGTAGAAGTCCGTCTGCGGCTGCCCCGGGGCACCACCGTACATCGACACATAGGATCCCAGATTTCCCTTAAGCTTATCCCATGCTCGCTGTTCCAGTTGTGCCGCTCGAACCGCCATGGCTGCCGGATCCTGTCTGAGTTCCTCGGTCAGTGGCACTGTCTTGCTGAGTTCTGCTTCTTCAGCCGCGACGTAGCGATCATAAACCGTGGTCACTCGGAAGACTGTCCAGCACAGTTGTTCCGGGGACAGCGGTTTGAGTGGTGACAGGGCGAATCGGCCGGCAAGATCTGCGGGGATCGGTTCGGCAGCTGTGTCAGCCGCCGTGACTGCCTGACTGAACTGCTGCCGAGCGGCAGCGACTTCGGCTTCTGCTGCTGTGGACGCTGTTTTGCGACGTTCCAGCTCCGCCTGAGCGGCGGTCAGGTTTTCGCGAGCCTTGACGAGAGTGGCATCAGCAGCGGCCATTGCCTGTGCTGATTTCGCAGCGACGGCTGTCAGGGTGTCTGACGTTCCGGCGGCCGCAGTGAGTCGTGATTGCAAAGATTCGGCCAGCGGGGCCGGGACCAGTTCGGTACCGGCCGCAGCGGCCTGCGTCAGCGAGCCTGTGGCTTGCGTAAGCAGGTTGTGGATTTGAGCTGCTTTTGCGGCGTTCGCTGCAGCCACCTGATCAGCTTCGGCGGCTGCGGTATGTGCGGTCACAGCCTGCTGCAGTGCCTGTTCCATAGACTTCACTGCAGTCTGTCCTTCATTGACCGACTGGGTTGCTGCGATGACCGCCGCCTGTCGTGAGGCAACATTCTGCTGAGCTGACTGTTCGGCGGCCTGCGCTGCGATGAGAGCATTGATGCGAGTGGCGGCATCCATCCGGGCCGTGAGTGAGGACTGCCGCAGCAGCAGATCGCTGTGCGTACTGCGAGCCTCAGTGGCTTTGGCCTCTGCTGCAAACATGGCCTCTGTCAGCGGTGCGGTTTTCTGGTGGGCCGCTTCCAGAGCGGCGACAGCGGTTTTCATGGCTTCGGCCGGGGCCGCGACAGCCGCCGTCTTTTCCGTGGCTGCCTTTTCCAGTGCGGGCAGTTCGGCAGTAACGGCGGCGGACCGAGCGTTCAGTGTCTGACCGGCTGCCTTCAGCGTTTCGTCGCCTGCCAGGGTTTCTGTGGCGCTGACCGTCGCTGCGGCTGCGGCGGCCAGAGTTTCGGCGAGTTTTTTCTTCTGGTTGAAGGCGGCGGTCGCTGCCGCTGCCGCCTGCTCCGCTTCCACCAGCTTTTTGCGGGCTTCCGTCGCGGCAGCACGAGCCTTGTCGTATTCAGCGGCTGCCGGAATCAACGCGGTTTCGGCGTTCGAGAAGGCTGTGTCGATGGCATCGCGAACACTGCTGGCTTCTGCGGCGGCTGCGTCCACAGTCACCTTGATGGCAGCCACCGCTGGCAGCTCGGCAGCAGCGTGCAGCTGCTGCACAACGGCAGCCGGCAGGTCGAATGGCCGCTGATAGGGCTCACTGAGAGCCAGCTCACGCAGCATCCCGCGAACATCAAAGCCTGTAGCTGCAAACTGCTGTCCCAGTTCCCGCAGCAGCTCAGGGCTGGCAGCCGGATTGTCCGGGTGCAGCATGTCCAGAGGCTGCACCAGGCCGCGTCCGAACATCAGTGACCAGACGCGATTGACCGCGTTTTCATTGAACAGCCGCTGCTGCCCCGAGGTGGCTGTGTCAGCCAGCCACTGCCGACGATTACTGATCGGCACCGAACGGACTCCGTCAGCAGGCGCCACGGTGTATTCCTGCCCGGGGATCAGAAATGGCTCACGCAGCGTTGTGCCGCCTGGCAGCCGAGCCCCGGTGCGATGAGGAGTCCCTTTGGCGAATACACTTTCGAAAGTCAGATCGCTGCCCGCACGATCGGCCAGCAGAGTGACGTCTTTGCCCTCAATTTTGCGGACCACCGTGGTGATGCTGGAAGCCACAGCCAGCAGGCCCTGATAGTCCTGCTGCAGGAAGTCGGTCGTTAACGGCGAGTCGTGGCATTGAGCACACTGCATGTCGCGTCCGAAATACAGACGCCCCACGTCGCGAGCCACCACGTTGGGTTCGGCACCGCGGTCCAGCAAAAACCGGGCGGCAGCACGCTCAGTGCCGGGTTCACCGTCGGCCGTCAGCAGCTCACGCAGCAGCACGTTCCAGGGCTTGTTGGCCTGTACCGAGGCCATCAGCCACGCCATCCACTCGTCCTGTGACACGTGGGTGTTGGCACGACGTTCCATCAGCATGACGTCAAGAGTTGCTGCCAGATGTCGGGTGTGCTGCGGGGAGGCCAGCAGTCGATCAACCAGCTTTTCTCGCCTGGCCGGATCCGTATCGGACAGGAATGCCCGAGCTTCGTCGGCGGTCGGGGGCATCCCGATCAGGTCCAGCGAGACGCGACGCAGATATTCCGCATCACCTGCCGGCGGTATCGCAACACCCGTCGGCAATGCCAGGTGGCGATTGACAAGTGCTTTCAGCGACTGTGCTGCAGCAGAAGACGCCTGCGGGGCCTGAGCCGCAGTCTGCGAAGTGAGGCAGACCGTCAGTGCGACTGACAGCAGAAACTGAGCAAACACTGAACGGATCGCGTTCATACCACGTTCTCCGTGGTCTGGTCCCGGAAGTTGTCTGCGGGAGGGACCGCCGGGGAAGGTCCCGGACGGCAGGCAGAGTTCTTCAGAGAAGTGGGGGGGAAAGATCAGGCTGCGATGAACCCTGCTGAAATGAATCGGTGCAAATTACTGTCAAATCGCATCAATTCAGCAGAATACCAGCGCATTCGTTCGGTCAGAACGCTGCCTGTGACTGATTTACCCTGCGATACTTTCCCACGTCAAGCGGGAAGAAAGCCAGAACGATCCGATCGCCTGATTCCTCGGAAAGGGAAATCGGAGCGATTGCAGCGATTGTGAGGGTTCTGTGGGGGCCACGGCGACGGATCGGAACTGCCGTCGAGCTACTTCTGGTAGATGGGCAGAAAGTGATACTTCACGGAAAGGCTGAGAACTGCCATCGCTGTGCAGTAAACGCCTCCGTGATTGCGTTCCTCGCCATTTTCCGCCAGCCACGATCCGTCAGCCGCCTGTTTCGGCAGCAGCATCTCCTGCACCAGCTGCCGGGCAGTCTCCGCATGTTCGCCACCACGCTGATACATGCCCTGTGCGTAGTAGTAGGTCCCGTATGAGCAGAAGCGTTCCTTCCACTGCGGCGGATGTGCCAGCAGCCAGTCCGCAGCCCCAATCGTCAGCGGCGATTCATATTCACCGCACACCTGCATGGCCAGCAGCCCGGCGGCAGTCATGGTGAAGGTCGGATTGTTTTGGTTGGGTTCATAGCAGAATCCACTGGCCTTCTTTTCCGGCAGTCCATTGCGATCCAGCGGCGAGGCATACGATCGTCGCAGGTACTCCACCGCGTCTGAAATGGCCGTGGCGGGCACGTCCAGACCGTCATTCTTCGCCGATCGCAGGGCCATCACCTGCCAGACGGAAACGCTGAGATCCGCGTCGGCTGCCGACGGCGTATATCGCCAGCCACCTCGGGCCTGCACCGGTTTGCGGGTCTTCTGAGCACTGAGGATGACATCGATGGCCTGCTGGCAGCGGTCATGAATCAGCGTGTCCTGTTCATCGGAAATTCCCATGCCAAGCATTTCGGTCAGCATCAGAGTAATGATGCCATGTCCGTACATGCGAGACCCGTCCCGATCGCCGAAATAGCCCTTCGCATCAACTCGATCATCCTTCAGCACAAATGCCAGTGCGCGCTGCATCGACTGGCCGGCAGGTGTGGGACTGCCAGGCTGCACTCCGACACTGGCCATCGCCATAATGGCAAGTGCCGTCATCGTTGTATCATGGCCGCGGTCAATGATGGCGCCGTCCTCGCGCTGCTTTGTCTGCAGCCAGGCAACAGCCCGATCCATCGCCAGATCGACTTCGTCTTTTTGAAAGACAGCGGCAGTATCCTGCGCCGTTTTGTCAGTCGCTGCACCGGGCTGCGTTGCGGAAGCCTGCTGTGCGACCACCGTGCCGCAGCACGAGGCAGACAGCAGCACCATAACCATGCATCGCCGCAGCCGGCAGACGCCCTGGCAAATTGTTACGGGCCTCAGGATCTTCATCGCACTGCTCCGCATCACTGAGGTTTCCGACTTCGTTCTGACAGCACGCGGAAATAGGTTTCCACACTTTTTCGCCAGGCTTCGGGGATCGGTTCACCGCGACCGCGAGCCACATCTTCGGCCGCCTGCCCGCGCAGTCGGCCCCAATTGGCATTCTCGGTCCGATTCACGCGAGCCACATCAAATGGCTGTGCTTCCGGAGGTTCTGAAAATCCGTCGGCGGATTGCTGTGCCGACTGGGCCAGCGACCGCACAGCCTGCTGCTGCGCCTGTCGGCGGGCAGCGGCCAGCCGTGCCTGCTGAGCCTGTGCGGCCTGAGCCTGAGACAGCGGCTGCTGAGCACCCGGCGGCTGCACAGCAGCCTGCTGTGACTGCCCGCTCGCCTGAGCCTGCTGTGCTGCCTGAGCCGCTGCCAGCTGACGATCCAGTTCGTCCAGGGTCCGGGCCAGCTGCCGAGCCTGCGACTGCTGCTCCGCAGTCAATGCCGGCTCGACTGCCGGCGACTGAGCTCCCGACTGTTCACCCGGCTGTCCCGTCGGCTGCTGTCCCGTCGGCTGCTGTCCCGTTGGCTGCTGTCCCGGCGTCGGCTGTTGCCCCGTCGGTGGCTGCGCTCCTGCCGGCTGCTGGCTGCCCGGCTCAGGTCCAACCGCTGCTTCCGCTGCTGCAGCCTCTGCCGCCGCTGCCGCCTGCTCCAGCGGATTCAGAGCCTGCTCAATCTGCTCGGCCCGCGCCGTGAATGCCTGTTCAGCCGCCTCCAGATCGCGCTGTGCTTCGAGCGCCTGAGCATTGGCGGGTGGAGTTTGCGGCTGAGTTGCCTGCTGGCCGGCTTCCGCGGCCGCTGCCTCCAGCTGCTGTTCAGCCGCTGTGGATTCCTGACTGGCTGCCTGCTGAATGCTCTGTGCCGTCTGCTGCAGCGTCTCGGCCACTGCCGGGTTGTTCAGCCGCCGTTCATGCCGCGCGGCTCTGGCCACATCCGCAGCCGCCGTCTGCACATCTTCCGTCAGTTCCTGCTGCCGCTGTTCGGCTGCCGCCAGCTGATTCTGTGCCGGGGTCAGCTGACTGCCGAAATCCGTCAGCAGACCTTCCGCCGCCTGCTTCAGCTTCTCCAGCGACTCCGCCGCTTCTGCCGCATACTGTTCGGCCAGCTGGGCGGCCGGGTTGTTCGCGGTCAGAGCCGGCATGGCGGCATTATTCACGGCATCGCGATTCTGTTGCGCCGCCTGCACTCTCTGAGTTGCTCGGTCCTGCTGCCGACGCGCATCATCCAGACGATCCTGCACGGTCTGTCGCTGCTGCTGCTGAGCCGTCAGCTGTTGCTGCAACCCCGCATCCGTCGGCTTTTTGTTCAACTGCTGCTGAGCCTGCTCAACTCGCTTGTCAGCATTCCGCACCTCATTTTCAACATTCTTCGTGTTCTGCTGAGCACGTTTCACGGCGTCTTCCGCCTGCCTGACAGTCTCATTGGCCGTCCGTTTCTGCTGTTCACGGAACGCCTGCCGCTGTTTTTCGGAATTCTTCTGCTGAGTTTCACGAGCGGCAGCGTCCGGGAAAATCGCCTGCTCCTTCGCCGTGGCCGTTTGAGCTCGTCCTTCATTCAGAACCGCCGCAGCCTCCTGAATTGCCTGCTTTGCATCCGCTGCTGTCTGCTGCAGCTCGGACAACAATTGCTCCTCACGCGCACTCGCTGCTTCAGCTGCCGCCGCATTCAGCTTTTGCTGAGTTTCCGCAAGTTTGGCCTGAGCTTCGGGTGCCTTGCCCTGAGCAGCAGCCTGGGCAGCCTGAGCAACCAGTGCTCCGGACAACTGCGCGGCCTGCGTGCCGATCTGCCGCAGGTCCTCCGCCAGCTCGCGCTTCCGGTTCTGAAAATCGGTATCTGAGCGTTCGTTGGCCTGCTGCAAAGTCTGATCTTCCGCTGCCGCTTCCTGCAGCACACTTTCGGCATCCGCAAGTGCATTGCGGGCGATCTCCGACAGCGCGTCCTGCATCGCCGGGTTACGCTGCAGTTCTGCTTCAAGCTCCTGCAGCTGCTGTTCGGCACTGCGACTCAGCTGCTGCTCCAGGGCCTCCGCCTGCTGATACTGGTCCGCCAGTTCCGGCGGCAGCCCCTGCTGCTGTTCCACTTTCCGCAGTTCCGCCCGAGTTTCGGCGACTTCCTGCCCCTGTTCCAGAGCCTTGAAGTGCTGCGCCACCGTTTCCAGTGCCTTCGCTGTCTGCTCCTGCTGTTCCGCCGCTTCAGCCAGTTCCTGCTGACGAGCTTCCTGCGGTGCCTCGGTCGCCTGCTGCAGTTCCTGATTCATGCGTTCAGCCGGCGGCTGAATCAGTGCCAGGCTGTCATCACTGTCACGCGCCCGTTCCCGCTGCTGTGCATCGGTCAGGTCCTGCTGCTCTGCATCCTCCACCAGTGCCTGCAGCAGATCCTGAATCTGATCATTCACCTGCTGTTGCTGCTGCTGCAACTGAGCGAGCTGTGTTTCTTCAGCCTGCGGATTCTGCTGCTCCTGCTCGGCGGCATCCGCAGCCTGCAGAGTCTGTTCCTCCAATGCTCGCACCTGTTCCGCCGCACGCTCGGCCAACTGGGAAACCGACGGGGCATACTTTGCCAGCACCGCGCGAGCCTGAGCCATGGCCGGCTGCAGATCGACTGCTGCCGCAGCCATTTCCGCTGCCATATCATCCAGCTCATGCCCGGTCGCTGTCAGGACTTCCCGACGCCAGCGACGTTCGGAAATCCGCCGCCCCGCGTCCCGCGCCTCAGCCGACCAGCGAGTCTGATTCAGGCGATTGATGACTGCCGCTTCGACTCGCGCTTCCCCCAGCCTGCGGACCGCGGCATCCAGTGCGTGCTGCAGCAGGTCCCAGTGCCGGGGCTGGTCAATGCGGGCCGTGCGCCGACGGGACCCCCAGCGCTCCAGCTCCTGCAGTCGAGCCATGGCGACCAGTGCCAGTGACAGCTCATGACCGGCTTCCAGTGTCCGCCATGCCGGGGCAATCTCACGCAGCTGCTCCGGCAGTTTCACGCCATCCGGATCTTCTGTCTGCTGCAGGTACAGCACTGCATCGACAGCCCTGACGGCCAGTCCGGCGTCAGCCGCGTACTGCAGATCCGCGTCCGGCCGCGCTTCTGCCAGTTTCTGACGACTGCGCAACTGCTGCAGACCGGGTTGAAAACGCAGCATCATGCGATTTGTGGAACGCGACGCCTGCTGTTCAAGCTGTCGAGTTTTTTCGGCGTCGTCGGCCGCTTCCCGCTGCTTCGCCGCCTGAGCCAGCAGCGCTGCACGCTCGGTCGCCGCCTGAGCCATGGCATCCATCAGCACGGCCAGAGGCCCGGAACGATTTTCCAGATCGCGCCACGCATTCTGCAGTCGCCCTGGCACCGCACTGTCCAGCACATCCAGCTTTTGATACTGCAGCAGCTGATCGCGCAACGATTTTGTCAGGGCCTGCAGCTGCGGCAGTCGATCCTCCGATTCCATCGCCTGCTGCAGCTGATCTCGGCTGGCAGCACTGAAATCCAGCAGTCGCGTGGCATGGCTGACAATCGGTTCCGGCAGATTCACTCGCTGCTCCTGCAGCAGACGCTCAAAGGTTTCCAGTTGAGTGACCAGCAGCGACTCCTGACGCACCAGCCGCCGCCACGTCTGAGTCGGGCTGCTGACGACGAATTCCTGATGCTCCAGCATCATCTGCAGATCATCCGATGCCGCATCGAAGACATTCCACGCTGCCAGCCACGAAAAATGTTCCGCCAGATTCTTCGCGTCGTCCGCAGCCAGATCGAATGTTCGCTTAATCTCGTCCAGCTCAGCCTGCTGTGACTGCGGATTGCCGGCCTGAGCAGTCGTCTGCAGGGTCGCCCGCAGCGCATTCGGCTGTTCCAAAGTCAGCCTGGCCAGCATCCTGCCCGTCAGTTCCAGATCCGTCGCATCAGCACCGGGCGGCATATTCCGCACCAGTGCCAGCGTCTGCTGCAGTACAGCATCCGCCGCCTGCTGCTGGCGACTGGCCAGGTCCAGCAGAGCCGTGCGGTCAGTGGCGGCCTGCGGAGCATCAGCCGGCAGCGATTTCAGCCGCTGCACAATCTCCGTCGCCGCCGTTTTCTGTTCGTCCAGTTGTGTGGCCAGTTTGGCCAGTGGAGCCCGCAGCTGCAGCTTCTGCTGCATCTGTGTGTGACGCTCCGGATCGAAATCCCGATCGGCAATCACAATTCGCAGCGGCGCTGATTCTCCGCGACTGCCACGGCGATCCACGGCTGACAGTTTGGTCAGCAGCTGATCGCCCGGACGCAGCGTGTGAGGCACCAGGTCCCACTGCCACTCCGCCGTCACACCACGCCCCTCGGTCCCTGCCACCTCACTTGTCTGCAGCGGCAGTGAAATCCAGTCTTCCCCATTGATCGAAATCTGCTGCGCCAGACTGACCAGCGGCAGATCATCCTCCGCCATCGCCCGCAACTGCAGAATGTCGTCCGGAGGCAACAGCAGTGTGGTCTGCTGCTGATCCACGAAGCCGGTTCGAGGAATCAGGTCGGGCTGCGGCCGAATCTCATACCGCGGACTAAAGACATTCTCAAAACCCGTCTCCTGCGACACCAGATGCACTCGATATGTACCGGGATCCTGAATCGGCACCGTTGCCGTCCACAGGCCACCCGCTGCCGGCTTCAGGGCCCTGCCCTGCTCTGTCACCGGCACCAGCGGAATCACCACCGGTTCGTCGGAATTCAAGGGATCCAAACGCAGCTCCGCTGCCGAGATCGGCTGATTGGGCTGGATCGTCAGTGTCGCCACGGTTCCCTGCAAAGCCTGCAGATGCCCGTCCTCACCACTGCTGGAAGACGGCTCCAGTTGACTGTATTCGGGAAACTGCAGCAGCTTTGTAAACAGTTCCACTCGCGGTCGTGGTCGCGTGGTGATGCGGTGCCACTGAGTAATGGCGTCGCCGGCCAGAATGCGATACTCAACCGAACCCTGTTCCAGACGCAGATTGGCGGCGAATCGCGATTCGGCCTGCGGCTGCATTTCGTAACGCACCACACCGGTGTTCCCGGACTTCGATTCCAGCACCGCTGCTCCGACAGCACCGCCGGATGTCTGAACAATCACGGCAACCGTCTCTTCCTCGGGCAGCAGCAGCGAATGCGGTACCGGCTGCAGAATCTGCACCTGCACGCGGGAAACCCGCGCCAGATTGGCCATCGGCAGCATGGCTCGCACAGCCAGTTGCCGGAAGCGCGGGTCAGGTGCCCCCAGCAGCATCAAAAAGATCGCTGCAATGACGGCCGCAGCCGCTGTCCATTTCGCCACCAGGCGAAATGGCAGCACGGAAGACGGCTGCACTTTGCCCAGTCGCGCGGCCACCTCACCCTGCAGCAGACTGCGAAACATCGGGGAATCATGCAGACTGGCGGGATCGTCGGCTGCCAGCTCCACAGCGGCCAGCAGCTTCTCACGCAGTTCAGGCTCCGACTGCTCAACATGCATCGCGATTTCATCACTGGCCGGGGCTTTCAGCAGCTGCCGACCACAGGCCAGCCACGCTGCCAGCAAACCAGGCAGATACACACAGGCCGACAGGATCCACCGCTGAGCATCAGTCAGCAGCCAGTACCAGTCCACCGCGGCAGCCAGCCCCAGACACAGCAGAAACGTGCTGAGCCCCGCGCTGATACCACGAGCCGTCAGCAGCAAACGGCGACGCCGCCCAAACTGCTGCAGACGATGCACCACAACCGGATCCAGAGGAATGTTCATCGGCTCTGCCCTTACATGAGGCCCGCTCTGCGCCGCAGCAGCCATTCCATGGTCAGCAGCAGCAGAATTGACAGAAACCACCAGTAACTCTGCCACAACAGAGTATCCGACTCGACAATCCGACCATCAGTGTAAACGCTGAGAATTTCCGGCAAACGCCGCAAATCTTCTTCCCGCAGAAACTGACCTCCGCCAGCTTCCGCCACCTGCCGCAGCAGGCCTTCATTCGCCGATCCATCCCGCAGCTCCGCCGCCGCCGTGGCCGTCACGGTGAAACTGCTGCGCGCCTGCAGAGCCTCGGCACTGTAGCCCGCTGCCTGCACCGAAACCTCATAATCACCCGCCGGCAAGCCCGTCACACGACCACGATAAATTCCCGGCACATTGTCGTCTGCCTGCAGCGATACCGCCGCAGCCACCTGCCCGCCACGCCAGACCAGCGCGTCCACGGTGGCCGACACTGCGGGCTTTCCAGCCGCATCCTGCAGCCTGATCCGCACTTCCACCGCCTGACCCGGCTGATAACTGACCGGACCTGTGTCCACCGAGAGAAACTCGCTGCTGACGGAAAACGAGCGTGCCATCACGCTGCGAGCAATCTGGTTCCAGATTCGCTGATGCCACAGATCGGCCGTCTTGTAACGCCAGCGCCAGGTTTCATCCCCCGCCAGATACAGCACGCGGCCAGCACCATACCTGCGCGACACCATCAGCGGCTGCACTGACCCGGCCAGCTCGGCCTCCACCAGCACTTCCGTACCCGGCAGCGCCTGCACCGGAATCAGGGCCTGCGGCGGGGGCAGCTGCTTCCAGAATGCCCGATTCTGCTGGTCCTCAGCCGCCAGCTTCAGCATGGCGTCCGCCGCACCGCGATCCGTCAATTGCAGTCCCACCGCAGCCGACACCGGCCCGCCCGTCCACGATACCGGCAACAGGGCGCCCAGGGACTCAGGATCTGCCGCCCGCAGCTCACCGCGCTGGCCGTCAAGCAGAATCAAACCACCACCACGCAGTTCCACAAAGTCTCGCAGCCAGCGCTGCTCAGCCGCCGACAGCAGAGCCAGATCCAGCTCGCCCAGCACCACCAGGTCATAACCAAACAACTGATCGCGGTTCTCGGGAAATCGGCCCGGTTCTGCACCACGCAACAGCTCGTGCTGCTGGACTCCCGGCCCGGCCAGAACCGCATTCACCTCCCACTGCTCGTCACGCTCAAACAGGTTCCGCAGATACCGCGTCTCCCAGCGCGAACGACCGTCCAGCAGCAGCACTCGCTGCCGCTGCACCACCGCCGCCAGCCGCAGCGACGCTTCGTTGTTCGCTGTGCTGGTTTCGCTGGCCAGCGGAGCAATCGATGCGGTCAGCGCCAATGGCACCGCATTCAGCATCACACCGTTCGCAGACTGGCCCGCCAGCCGCTCAACCAGCGACTCCACCCCGAATGCAAACTCAATCCGCCGCTCACCAGTCCCCGTCGCCGTCTCCTGCTTCTGCCACAGGACCTCGTTGCCCTGCCGAATCTGCAGCACAAACGGAGCACCCGCCGGGCCGCGATCCTGCAGCACCGCCACTCCCCGCACCTGATCCCGCCGAAATACACTCTCCGGATGCTCCAGCTTCAAAATGGCCAGATCCGGTGGCTCTTCAGCCGCTCCAATGGAAACTGTGACCACTTTCGTGCCGGCTGCCGCCAGTTCGCGAGCCGTCTCGATCGGAGAATCACCCTGCGTGTGCCGCCCGTCGGTTAACAGCACCGCCACGGCATCCCTGCGAGTCCCTGATCCGCTGGCCGCCTGCAGGCCCGTACTAAGATCCGTGGCATCCGCAAACTCCGCAAACAGCGATTGCTGTGTCGCGTCCATCGGAGCCGTGACCCTTGACAGCAGTTCGGGCGAAACCGGCACCGTCTGCGAACCCTGCAGCAGCAGCACTCGCACCTCGTGCCGCTCCTGCAACTGCTGCAGCAGACTGGGACGACCACCGGTCAGAGCCTGCTCCAGTCGCTGCCAGCGCGGCGTCTGATCGAACATCGCAATCGCCGCACGCACGGCCGGATCGTCGGGATTCGTCTGAGACGGATCCAGCCAGCCATGACTGATCGCCGCCGCCAGCCGACGTTCCGCCGCCATGTGGCCGTCCGTCAGCTGCATACTGGCCGAACCGTCCAGGTACAGATCCAGTCGGCCCGGTTCACCCACAATCGTGCGATGATGCAGGACCGGTCCGGCCAGCACCAGCACGGTCAGCAGAAATGCGGCCGACCGCAGCGATGGCAGCAGCCAGCGCAGGCGGTCGGACAGCGTGCGAGTCTCACGGCGGTAATAACGGAAGGACAGCAATGACATGATCACGGCGAGGCTCAGCCCCAGCCACAGTGGCAGCAGTCCGTTGAATTGCAGGCTCATGCCGTGACTCCTGCAAAACGCTGCTGCAGCACCACTTCCAGGCACATCAGCAGCAGCAGTCCGGCCAGCACCCACGGCCAGATCTCCTGCCCGTGTCGCTGCCGCCGGTCAGCCTCCAGCCAGTCCTGCGCGGATGTCAGCAGAACCGCGTTCAACTGCTGCGCCAGGTCCTGCTGCTGCCGGGGATCCAGCAGCGTCAGATCGGATTCCGCCGCATCAGTCTGCACGGCAAAGTGTGCGGGCCGCCCGTCGGGCAGCGTCATCAGATAAATTCCCGGCCGCTGAGTGGCGGTGGTTTCAGCAGCCAGCCAGCGTCCCTGCACACGGGATGGCAGCGTGCTGCGAGCTCCCAGCGGATCCACCAGCGTGACCGCCGGCAGCGGCGTCGCCGTGTCGGTTGGGGTGTTCTGAGGCGGTGGCGGAGCGGTCGCAGCGGCTTTGGCAGCCACCGCCGGATCCGCGTCCGCTGCAGTCGGCGGATAAAACAGGGCCACCGCTGCCGTTCCGGCCGACAGATTGCGAGGTGGCTGAATCTGAACTGCCAGCGTCGCCACGAGCTGCTGCATCAGTGGCACGTAAAAAGGACGCAGCGGCAGATCGGACCAGTCGGTGTCCACCGCCGTGGCCAGCTGCAGCACCACACCGTCACCCAGCCGTCGCTCCAGCAGCAGCGGGTCGCCGGAATCAAGAATTGCGGCAGTCGCCGTGCCGGCCTGAGTCTCCGTTGCGGCAGTCGCCGTCAGCACATGCCAGCGGCGAATTTCTGCCGTCGACAGGTCACCGTTGGCCGGATCATTGAAGAAGGCCAGAGCCGGATGTTCCGAACGCTGCGAAACAATGCGGGCCGTCCGCGGACCCGCTGGGGATGCCGGGGCAGCCGGGGCTGGTGTCGCAGCCTGACCGGCATCGCCCGCACCGCGCAATTCGCCCCACGCTGACGGCAGCAGTCCCGCACCATCATTCCACAGTTTCGTGCGATGCCACTCAATGTCCAGGCGGTTCCCCGCACTGATCAGCAGCGAGCCACCACCCCTGACCCACGCCGTCAGCCACTCCGTCTGCGGATCCGTCAGCCTGGGAACATTGGCCAGGACGACCACGCGTGCCGTCTGCAGTGCCGCTTCCGTCAGCTGGGCCGGAGGAATGACCTGCGTCTGCAGCAGATCCGTCAGCGGCACTCGACCAAACGTCCACGGCGTCAGTGCCACGGCCAGATAGTCTGTCTCGCTTTGCAGCGGCTGTGATCCGGGATCACCGTCGATCAGCAGCACCCTGACGGTGTCCAGCAGGTCGATGACGGCCGACCGCTGGTTGTCGGTCGGCAGCAGATCATCGGCCGTGACCGCCACCGTCAGCACGTGCGAGCCGGCCACATCACTGCGGCAGCGAAACAGCACTTCGGCGGTGCCGCCGGACTTCAGCGCAGTCTGCACAGTCGACACCGGCTGGCCATCCAGTGTCAGAGCCACGGAGGCCGCATCGAGGTCGCGGCTGGAGTAACTTTTGAGTCGGGCCTGCACGGAAAATTCCTGCCCGACTCCGATCGGCTGCTGCGGCAGCTGCAGACTTTCCACCGTGATGTTGTCCGGTCGGGCGTCGGGCTGCAGCGGTGTTCCGGCCAGCAGCAGGAGCTGGGTGGGGATGTCGGAGCTCTGCAGGCGTTTTTGCAGTGCGGCGGCCGGCCCGCCGGACAGTGTGCTCCAGTCCGCCGGCTGATAATCGCTGAGCACCAGCATCTGGCGTCGCACTGCCGGCATGGATTCCAGCAAATCAGCGGCCAGTTCCAGTGACCCCGGGATATCGCTGGCACCCAGCCCGGGTTTCTGCTGCCGCAGACGGCGGATAACAGTCTGCAGATCGGCCAGCGGAGCGTCAAACAGCGGGGTTGGTCGACCGCCGGTCAGGACCACGGCCACCTGTGAGCCTCGCGGCAGCTCACCAATCACGCGGCAGGCGGATTCCACGGCTGCGGTGAAACGCGTGCCGCCAGGATCCGCTGCCTCCATCGAATAACTGTTGTCCAGCACCACCGCCAGTGCCACCGGAGCGTCGCCCAGCAGTCCGCCGCCCGTCAGGACCGGACGTGCGAGGCATAAGGCCAGCACGGCCGGAATCAGGCAGCGAATCAGCAGCAGGATCAGCTGATCGATCCGCAGCCGACGTCGATTCTGACTGATCACGGATTCCAGCAGATGCATCGCACCCCATTCGATCGTGCGAAACCGACTGCGATTGAAGATGTGAATCAGCAGGGGGATCAGCAGCGCACCGGCACCGATGGCCAGCAGCGGATTCAGCAGACTCATCGCACTCGCCTCCGAATTGCCAGCCATGCCGCCAGAGCATCAGCGGTGGGCTGGTTTGTGACGAGCGGAACCAGAGTGATGCGGTTGCGGCTGCAGCCGCGAGTCAGCTGGTCGCGGTATTCCTGCAGCTTCTGCAGATAGGCTTTGCGGAGCTGTGCAGGGTCGACCAGATGACGCTGTGCCGAGTTTTCGAGGCTGGCGAACTGGGTCCACTGACGGAACGGAAAATCCAGTTCATCCGGATCCCAGATCTGGAAGATAATGACTTCGTGTCGGGCGTGGCGGAAGTGGGCGAGTGCTTTCATGAGCTGGTCGACATCGCCGAACAGATCAGAAAGGATCATCACCAGGCCGCGGCGCTGGATGCGTGACGCGATCTGGTGGAAGACATCGGCGAGTGATGTTTCGGCACCGGGCTGCTGCGCGGCCAGCTCGGTCATGATATGCTTCAGGTGTCTGGGGCGGGCTCGCGGCGGAATATAGCGGCGGATGGCCGTGTCGAAAGTCACCAGGCCGACGCTGTCCTGCTGCTGCAGCATCAGCCAGGACAGGCAGGCGGCAGTGCGAATGGCGTAATCGTGTTTGGACAGGCCGTCACTGCGAGTTCCGCGGTATCCCATGGAGCCGCTGCAGTCGACCAGCAGCGTGCAGCGGACGTTGGTTTCCTCTTCGTATTCGCGGATATACAGGCGGTCGGTTTTACCAAACAGTTTCCAGTCGATGGTCCGCAGATCATCGCCGGGAACGTAGGGGCGATGTTCGCGGAATTCGACGCTGAAACCTTTGTGCGGGGAGCGGTGCAGTCCGGAGGCGAAGCCTTCGACCACCTGCTTTGCCAGCAGCTGCAGACCGCTGAGGCGACTGACGTCACCGGCGGAAAGAACGTTGGGTGCAGACGCCATCGGACACCTACAGCAGCTTGCGATCGGGGCGAGGAACTTCACGCAGCAGGCGTCGGATCAGGTCATCCACACTGACGCCTTCGGCTTCCGCGCTGAAGGTCGGCACGATGCGATGTCGCAGGACGGGCAGCGCGAGTGTTTCGACGTCTTCAAGGGTGACGTGATAGCGTCCTTTCAGCAGAGCGCGGGCTTTGGCAGCCAGCACCAGCTGCTGGCTGGCGCGGGGGCCGGGGCCCCAGTCGATCTGTTCCCGGACCCAGGCAGCGGATGCCGGATCTTTGGGGCGGGCGGAGCGGACCAGATCGAGAACAAAGTTGCGCACGTGGTTCGGCAGCGGGACGAGTCGGACGGTGGCCTGGCATTCGAGGATTTCGGGACCGCTGACAACGGGAGCGGGCACAGCCGACTGAGTGGAGGTGGTGCGATCGATGATCAGGGCCTCTTCATCGCGGCTGGGGTAATCGACGATGACATTCAGCAGAAAGCGGTCGCGCTGGGCTTCGGGCAGCGGGTAAGTGCCTTCCTGTTCGATGGGGTTTTGAGTGGCGAGCACGAAGAATGGTTCTTCGAGTGTGTAGGTGGTCCCGCCGACGGTGACTTTGTGTTCCTGCATGGCCTCCAGCAGGGCGGCCTGAGTTTTGGGTGGCGTGCGATTGATTTCGTCGGCCAGCAGCATTTGCGTGAAGATGGGGCCGCGATCGAAGACGAGGTCCCGGTGCCCGGTCTGTCGATTTTCCTGGATAATATCGGTCCCGGTGATATCAGCCGGCATCAGGTCGGGCGTGAACTGGATGCGGTGGAAGGACAGGGTCATGGCATCGGCGAGCGAGCGGACCATGAGGGTTTTGGCGAGTCCGGGGACTCCTTCGAGGAGGCAGTG
>VFQT010000117.1_pt1 | contig 122826 bp, 91 predicted proteins | sample 3512381 | NCBI WGS metagenome assembly VFQT01 (sample SAMN10412376, study PRJNA504923) | tailings metagenome | isolation source: Relicate 2 Philex TSF3 active mining site | place: Philippines: Tuba, Benguet | collected 2017-08-29
TAGGTGCGCTCGTAGAAGGTCAGCGGGGCGCGATCGACAACTTTGGTGCTCATGGGGTCGTGGGACGGATCAGTTGTTGAACAAGGCGACCACGAGCGCGGTCACCACGATATTGGCGAGGGCCAGGGGGATGAATCGGCGCCACCCGAGATCCATCAGTTGGTCGTACCGGAAGCGCGGGAGCATCCAGCGCACCCAGATGAAGACGATCATGAAGAAGGCCATCTTGGCGAAGAACACCCCGATGTGGACGAGGCCCAGCAGCAGTGAATTGGCCGGCAGGCTCAAGGCGTCGACGAAGGGCAACGTCCAGCCGCCGAGGAAGAGCGTCACCATCATGGCCGACGAGGCGATCATGTTGGCGTACTCGCCCAGGAAGAAGAGGGCGAACTTCATCGAGCTGTACTCGGTATGGTAACCACCCACGAGCTCGGACTCGGACTCCGGCAGATCGAAGGGCAGACGGTTGGTCTCGGCGAAGGCGGCGATCAGGAAGATGACGAAGGCCAGCGGCTGTTTGAGGATCATCCAACCGTGTTCGGCCTGGTAGCGGATGATGTCGCTCAGGTTGAGGCTCTCGGTGAGCAGGAAAATCGGAATCACGCTCATGCCCATGGCGATCTCATACGAGATCATCTGGGCGCTCGAGCGGATGCTGCCGAGGAAGGGATACTTGGAATTGGAGCCGTAGCCGGCCAGCACGATGCCGTACACGCCCAACGACACGATACCGAAGGTGTACAGAATGCCGACATTCAGATCGGCGATGACCATCTTCTCGCTGCCGAGGTTGGAGCCGAAGGGGATGACCGCGACGGTGAGCAGCGCCGGGATGACCGTGATGGCCGGAGCCAGCCAGAAGTACACCTTGCGGACGTAGCTGGGGGTGAAGTCTTCCTTCAGCAGGAACTTCAGACCGTCGGCCGCCGGCTGGAAAATACCCAGCTTCACGAGGAACGGGCCGATGACCGGCAGGTACTCGACGAAGAACGGAGCCGTGCGGTTCGGACCGACCCGGTCCTGGATCCACGCCGACACCTTGCGCTCGACGAGCACCGCGTAGGCGACGGCCGTCATCACCACCCCGAAGACGACGCCGATCTTCAGCGCACTGAAGAGGATCATCTGCGCGGTCGGACTGAGATAATTGATGGCATCCATGGTCTGTCAGATCTGAACCGCGACTCCGGTATCGCCCACCCGGGCCCATTCGAGCCCGGCGAAGGCCGGCACCTCGGCGGCCATCTGGTTGAAGAGCCCCTCGATGGTCCGGTATCCGTTCTGGCCGGTCAGCGAGTGCACCAGCTCGTGCAGGAATTCCCACTCGGCGCGGGCGTCACCCGGCGCCTCGACCGCCTTGTGGAACTTTTGCAGGCGCCCCTTGACGTTCACGAACGTGCCCCGCTTCTCGGCATGGGCCGCACCCGGCAGCAGCAGGGTGGCCGCGGCCGTCGTGGCATTGGGCAGGATGTCGCTGACGATGAGCGCGTCGAGCTTGGCCAGCAGGTCGGCACCGATGCCGGCCCGGGTGACGTCTTCACCGAAGACCACCAGCGTCTTGATGCGGCCCTGGGCGATGCCGTCGGCGATCTTCAGGAGATTGAAGCCGAACTCGGTGAAGGCCATGCCGGTCAGACGCACGCCGTTGCTGTTGGGATTGCGGTCTTCGCTCACCAGCAGGCGGTCGGGCTCACCGTTGCGGGCGACCGCATCGGTCAGGGCCCCGGTGTGATTGGCCAGTTTCTTGAGCAGGAAGAGCTCTTCATTGGTCTGACGCCCCGACACCACGAAGGCCACGCTGCCTTGGGGAGCCTGGGTCAGGATGAGGGCGGCCGACTCGAGGGCGGCGTTCCACGAAACGCGCTCGCGGGCCCCGCCCGCCGAGAGGCGCAGCACTTCCTTCAGGCGATCGGCACGCCCCACCCAGCGGTAGTTCAGGCGTCCGCTGTCGCACATCCACGGTCCGTTCACCGCGTCGTTCTCGCGCGGCTCGTAGCGGTGGATGGCGCCCTCGCGGGAACCGATGGTGATGTTGCAACCGGTGCCGCAGCTGGTGCAGAGGCTCTTGGTCTCCTTGAGGAACCAGACCCGCATCTTGAAACGGAAATCCTTCGAGGTCAGCGCGCCCACCGGACACAGATCCACGGTGTTGAGCGTGTAGTTGTTGTCGAAGTGACCCGGCTTGAAGGCGCTGATCGTGTTGTAGGAACCGCGGTTCACGATGCCCAGGGCGTCGTCGCCGGCAATGTCGCGCGTGAAGCGGATGCACCGGGTGCACAGGATGCAACGCTCATCATCGAGCACGATGCGCGGCCCCAGATCGACCGCCTTGGGCTTGTGGACCTTGGCCTCGACGAACTGGCTGCCGGCCTTGCCGTGCTGGACCGAGTATTCCTGGAGCTTGCACTCGCCGGCCTGATCGCAGATCGGGCAGTCGAGCGGGTGGTTGATCAGCAACGATTCGAGGACCGACTCGCGCATCTGCTGCGTGGCCTTCGAATTGGCGTAGATCTCCATGCCCGGCGAGATGGGCGTCGCGCAGGCGATGGCACCCCGGGGGGTTCCCGGCTCGTAGGGCAGCACCGACTTGGCGATCTTCGGCGTGCCGTCTTCGTTGAGCACCGGCTTGCGGTCGGGGCCGATCATCGGCGTGCCGAACTCCACCAGGCACATGCGGCAGTTGCCCGCGACGGGCAGCTTGTCGTGGTAGCAGTAGTGCGGGATGTCCACGCCGGCGATCTTGGCCGCCTGCAGCATGGTCGTCGGGGCGGGCTTGCCCTGCCAGTCGGGCATGGTCTTGGGCACCTGCACGGTCTTGCCGTTGACCGTCACGGTCATGGTCTCGACCGGCGGGGCCGCCGGAGCGGGAGCCGGGGCCGGGGTGGTGGAGGGAGCAGCGGGGGCGGACATCGGAGATCAGTGGGTTTGAGGGCTGCCTGCCGTCATACGGGGGTCGGACGACCGGGGCGACGAGGTTCCCTGGGACTTGGCATGGGCCGCCTCGTCGGCCGCACCCTGGGCTTCGAACTCGTCCCGGAACTTCTTCACAAAGCTCAAGACCGGCCACGAGGCCGCTTCACCGAAGGCGCAGATGGTGCGTCCCTGGATGTTCTGGGCGATGTGGGTGAGGTAATCGGCATCGGCCTTGCGGCCTTCGCCGTGACACAGGCGATGGGTGGCCTTGGCCAGCCAGAGGGCGCCCTCGCGGCACGGCGTGCATTGGCCGCAACTCTCGTGGGCGTAGAACTCGGACAGGTTACCCAGCGTCTCGACCATGCTGCGCGAGTCGTCGAGCACGATGATGGCGCTGGAGCCCGACATGGTGCCGGCCTGCTGGAGGGAATCGAAATCGTAGGGCAGGTCGAGCAATGGCACGTCGACCTTGGTCATCTGGCCATCGGCCCCCTTGCGGTTGAGTTTGAAGACCTCGCCAGCCTTCAGGACCTTCGAGGAGGAGCCGCCCGGGATGATGGCCTTGAGCGAGCGCCCCGACTTGAGTCCGCCACCGAAGTTCTTGTCGAAGATCAATTCGCCCAGCGTGACGCGGCCGACCTGGATCTCGTAGTAACCCGGCTTCTGGACATCGCCGCTGAGGCTGACGATGCGGGTGCCGGTGTTGTTGGGCGTGCCCAGCTTGGCGTACTCGGCGGGACCCATGAGCACGATGTGCTTCACATGGCAGAGGGTCTCCACGTTGTTCACGATGGTCGGGCACATGTAGAGGCCCAGCACCGCGGGGAAATACGGGGGCTTGATGCGCGGGTAGGCCCGCTTGCCCTCGAGCGACTCGATGAGGCCGGTCTCCTCGCCGCAGATGTACGCGCCGGCACCCCGGTGCACATGGATCTCGAGATCGTAGCCGGTTCCCAGGATGTTCTTGCCCAGGAACCCGGCCGCACGGGCCTCCTTGAGCGCCTGATTCAACAGCTTGGCCGCATGGGGCATCTCGCCGCGGATGTAGATGTAGGCCAGCTTCACGTCGTTGGCCCAGCACGAGATGATCATCCCCTCGATGAGCTGGTGCGGATCCTTGTGCAGGATCTGACGGTCTTTGAAGGTGCCCGGCTCGGATTCGTCGGCGTTGCAGATCAGGTAGATCGGCTTGCCGCTCCGGCGGTCCACGAAGCTCCACTTCAGACCCGCGGAGAATCCGGCACCGCCACGCCCGCGGAGGCCCGAGGCCTTCACGTCTTCGCGCAGCGCTTCCTGGGGGGACAGCTTCTTGCCGTCGGCCAGATCACGGGCCGGCATGGCCAGCGCCCGTTTGAGCGCTTCGTAGCCGCCATGGCGCTGATAACACCCGATGTCCGGCGTGTAGCCCGGCTCGTCGAGGTTCTTGAGAATCAATTTGAAAGGTTCCGACATGGCTTTGCTTGACTCAGAAAGAGTTCCCGGTAAGGTCGCGGCTTCGGTTCCGGCTGCCCGATGGTGTAATGGTAGCACAACAGTCTCTGAATCTGTTTGTCATGGTTCGAATCCATGTCGGGCAACCACTCACTGGAACCGTTTCTTCAGGCTTTTCAGGCCTTCCGACCCGGGCTTTCAAACCCGCGGTCACCGGCACAGCAACCCCGTCAACGGCGACACACGCCGCCGAACCCGTGAGGGTCGGGCGAGCCCCCGCAATGCGGCTGGAGCCTTTGGACTGAGTGCAGGACGGGGTCATCGGGTCATCGGGCGGCTTGGCCCTGCTTCACTTGGCCCTGCTTGAGGATCGCGTCGGCCTCAGCGGTTCCCACCTGGTGGTGGAGGTCTTCGTTGACCAGCACCACCGGAGCCGTGCCGCAGCTGGCCAGACATTCCACGAACTCGACGGTGAACTGGCCGTCGGGAGTGGTCTGCGGCGCGTGGGCGTGGGGATCGAGCCCAAGCTTCGTGCAGAAGCGCTCCCGCAACTCGGCGCTTCCGGCCAATGAACAGCTCAGGGTGCGGCACACCTTGATGTGCGTCTTGCCCAACGGTTCCTGGCGGAACATGGGATAGAACGTCACCAGCTCGTACACATTGATCGGCTGCAGGTCCAACTTGCGGGCGGTCCACTCCACGGCCTCTTTCGAGATGTACCCGAAGTGTTCCTGCAACGCGTGCAGGAACATCAGCGAGGCACTCCGCTTGACCGGATAGTGCGTGGTGAGCTCATCGAGCTCGGCTTCCAAACTGGCGGGAACAGAAAAGCTCATCGGTGAAGTCCGGTTATCGGTCGCACTCGCCCATCACGAAGTCGAAGGAACCCAGGATGGAAACCACATCGCTCATGAGGTGCCCCGGCAACACCGCCGGCAGGATGCCCAGATTCACGAACGATGGGGCGCGGATCTTGAGGCGGTAGGGTGTGCCGCCTCCGCGGCTGTTGATGTAGAAACCGAGCTCGCCCTTGGGGTTCTCGGCGCCGAAATAGACTTCGCCCGCCGGCGCATTCACGCCCTGGGTGACGATCATGAACTGGTGGATCAGCTCTTCCATGCTGGTCAGCACCTTGTTCTTGGGCGGCAAGACCACCTTGCCATCGGCCACGTTGATGGGCTCCTTGCCGGCATTGTCGGGGCCGCCCGGGATGCGGTCGAGGCACTGGCGGATGATGCGCACGCTCTGGCGCATCTCTTCCATGCGGACCAGGTACCGGTCGTAGGAATCGCCCACCGAACCGATCGGGATGTCGAAGTCGAGGTCCTTGTAGACGAGGTACGGATGGGCCTTGCGGACGTCGTAATCGACCCCGCTGCCGCGCAGATTGGGGCCGGTCAGGCCGTAATCGATGGCCAGCTCCTTGGAGATCACGCCCACATCGCGGGTGCGGTCGACGAAGATGCGATTGCGCGTGAGCAGCGTCTCGGACTCGTCGAAGTTGACGACCACCTCGTCGAGGAACTTGCGCACCGCCGCCACCCAGCCCGGCGGGCAATCGCGGGTCATGCCACCGATGCGGGTGTAGCTGGTGGTGAATCGCGCGCCGGTGAGGGCCTCGCACAGGTTGTAGATCTTCTCGCGCTCGGTGAAGGTGTGCAGGAACACCGTCAGGGCGCCCACATCCATGGCGAAGGCGCCCAGACCGAGGAGGTGGGCCGAGATGCGGGCCAACTCGCAGCAGATCACGCGCAAATACTGGCAGCGCGGGGGCAGCTGGGTGTCGATGCCCATGAGTTTCTCGACGGCCAGCGCATAGGCCACGTTGTTGGCCAGGGGCGCGAGGTAGTCCAACCGATCCGTGTAGGGCACGAACTGGTTGTAGGTCATGTTCTCTGCGATCTTCTCGTCACCCCGGTGCAGGTAGCCCACATCGGGAATCGCCTTGGTGATCGTCTCGCCGTCCAGCTCGATGACGATGCGCAGCACCCCGTGGGTCGAGGGATGCGACGGCCCCATGTTGAGAACCAGTTTGTCGCCGTGGAGATCCAGCAGATCGTCGCCCGAGTTCGGGCCTCCGGATTGCACGGCCTGCGCCGCCCGGGCCGCGGCGTCTTTGAATTCGATGGTTTGAGTCGCCATGGTCTATTCTTCCGGGGTTCGGACGCGGGGTTCGCGGGCTGCGGAATCCTTGCCGCCGGGCAGGGTCACGAAAGGGCCGCCCTCCAGCGGGGCGGGTTGGGAGAACGCCGTGTCGGGAAGCACCGTCGGCTTGCCCGCCAGCGGGAAATCCTTGCGGAGGGGGAAGTACGGATAGCCCTCCCACATGAGGATGCGACGCAGGTCCGGATGGCCGGAGAAGGTGATCCCCATCATGTCGTAGGCCTCCCGCTCATGCCAATCGGCCGTGCGCCAGACCTGCGACACGGTCGGCAACGCCGAGCGCTCCTCGCCGACGTGGGTCTTGAGGCGCAGGTGCCGGCCGTGACCGATGCCCGAAAGCTCGTACACCACCGTCCAACGCGGATCGTCGCCGTAATTGTCGACGCTGCTCAGATCGAGCAGGAGGTCGAAACCCAGAACCGTCTTGGCATGCTGGCACACCTCGGTGATGCGCTCCGGGTCGGCCACGGTCACGGTCACCTCGCCCCGGAATTCGAGAGGCTCGGAGATCAGGTCGCCAAACTTCTCACGAAGCTGGCCGGCGAGTTCAAGGGAGGTCGGCACAGGAGGACTTGAAATCAGGGTTTTTGTTGCAGGACTTCTCCGTGGGCACCCAGTTCCAGGCCCATGCGGCCGTATTTCTCGGGCGCGACATCCCGCTTGAGGTCGCGGGTGATCGGCTCCCGGGCCACCTTGTCCTGCAGACGGATCAGCGCGTCGAGCAACGCCTCGGGGCGCGGAGGGCATCCGGCGACATACACGTCGACCGGGAGGATGTTGTCGACGCCCTGCAATACGGCATAACTGCGATACATGCCCCCGGTGGAGGCGCAGGCCCCCATGGCGATGACCCACTTGGGCTCGGCCATCTGTTCATAGATACGCCGGACGGCCAGGGCCATCTTGTAGGTCACGGTGCCGGCGACAATCATCACGTCGGACTGACGCGGAGAAAAGCGCATGACCTCGGAACCGAACCGGGAGATGTCGAATCGGCTGGCACCCACCGCCATCAACTCGATCCCGCAACAGGCCAACCCCATGGGCATGGGCCAGAGGGAGTTCTTGCGGAACCAATTGAGGGCTGCGTCCACCGTGGTATGAACGACCTCACCTTCGATTTTCGAGTTGTACCCGAACTCAGTGGTGGACTTTCCGCCGATCACAGCTGGGGACGTTGCATCCATAAACCAAAAGGGCGGGGAGTGTTCCCCGCGGACGCCGCAAACTATGTTTTCGATCCCAGTTGCAGCAAGCGGCTTTTGTGAATTTTTTCACAAAGTCACTGTGATTGAGCAGAACAGGGCTTCTGATACGGCTTGTTCATAGATCCGACGACGGCGGTGTCGGCTCAAAACCCCAGGAGTCATCCCCCTGCAACACGGGGAGCTTGATTCCCAAAGCCGCCCCGCTCACGGAGACGCCGGGCGAGCCATGCAGACGATATCATCGACCCGACCGTCGATAATGCGCACCCCCCGTTTGATCCCCTCCACTTCGAAACCACGACTGCGGTAAAGGGCCTGGGCGGCGCTGTTCGAAGCGTAGACCTCGAGTTCCACACGAGTGAATCCGGCCGCCGGAGCCGCAGCCAGAGCCCGGTCGAGCAAAGCCTTCCCGAGACCGAGGCCGCGCCAGGCCGACACCACCCCCATGCCCAGCCGTCCGTTGTGCTCATAACCCGGATGCGGGTAGAGCCGGACGATATCGCACCATCCGACCACCTGCCGATCCCATACCGCGACCCATTGCGGCACCCCTGCGGCCTGATTCAACTGCACGAACACCCGGGTTTCTTCTTCCGAGAACGCCTCCACCGCCGCCAACCAACGCCGTTCACGGGCCACTTCGCCCACGGCCCGGCACAACGCGGCGGCATGCACCGGATCGGTCGGCACGACGAGCACCTCCGGTGGCAGTGGGATCGGGCGGGTATTCATGGATGACGGTTCAGTCATGAACCCGCAAAGACCGGGGTTTGCGCAAGGGTTTGTGCCAGGGATGACGTCATTCCTCGGGGCTTCAGGACCCTGGGCCGTGCCTTCAGTGCAACCCACGGCCCGGGTCCCATCAAGCCCCGGTCCGAAGGGGGCAGGCCGTCGGGGTTGAAAAATCAGGCGTTGACACCCACGCCGGTGTTTGCTTCCTTCCACGTCCCCCTGTCGGGGGAAAGTTTTTATGTACGCTGTTCTGGAAACCGGCGGTAAGCAGTACCGCGTCGCTGCAGGCGACACCCTCGAGATCGAACTCCTGCCCGCCACTGCGGGTCAGGTCCACACATTCGACCGCGTCCTCCTCATCAACAAGGAAGGCAACGTCACCGTCGGCAATCCGGTCATCGCCGGCGCCACGGTCAAGGCCGATGTCGTGGAGCACATCCGCGGCGACAAGGTGGTGGCCTTCAAAATGCGCCGCCGCAAGGGTTATCACAAGAAGATCGGCCACCGTCAGGAACTGACCGTGGTGAAGGTCACCGAGATCAACGGCTAACGATCAATCGACAACGATCAACGGCTAACACTCTTTTAGGTATATGGCTCACAAGAAAGGTCAAGGTAGTTCACGCAACGGACGCGACAGCGTCAGCAAGCGTCTGGGCGTCAAGGCGTACGGTTCCGAATTCGTGACCGCCGGCAGCATCCTGGTCCGCCAGCGCGGTTCCAAGTTCTCCGCCGGATCCAACGTCGGCACCGGTCGCGACTGGACCCTGTTCGCCCTCACCGACGGCACCGTCCAATTCGACAAGGCCCGCTCCCGCGTGAGCATCCTGCCTGCGGTCGAGGCGGCCGCCTGATCGGATCCCGCCGAGCCGGCATCGCACCACTCGGCCCGAACCGTTTTCGGACGGTCTTCGGGCCGGAGGCCTCCGGTGGAGATTCCATAGCGGATCCCCACCGACAGACCTTAGGCGGTGAGCGACAGGGTTGAATACCCACGGTTAACGACCCCGGTGATCGACTGAAATCCCGGATCGAACGATCCGCGGTCTCAAACCGGCAGTCCCTCGGCAATCTCAACACACTCTTGGGCGAGGCTCATCGGGCCTCGCCTTTTTTCTTCATGCTTCCCGGCTCCACAGAGCCTCGCCAACCCCACCCGCTTCCCCTATTCTCAGGTTATGTTCGTCGATGAGGTCAAGGTCTTCGCCCGTGCCGGCCACGGAGGCAAGGGTGCCATCGCCTTCCACCGGGAGGCCTACATCCCCAAAGGCGGCCCCAGCGGCGGCAACGGCGGTCGGGGCGGCGACGTGATCCTGGAGGCCGACCACGACCTCAACAACCTGATCCAGCAATTTTTCGTGTCCAACCTGCTGGCCGAGAATGGCCAGGGCGGGATGGGCAAGGGTATGGATGGCAAGGCCGGCAAAGACCTGATCATCAAAGTGCCCTGCGGGACGATCGTCTGGCGGGTGCATCGCGAGCCGGAGTTGCCCGAAGGGGTCACCGAATCCGAGGAACCCGAAGATCCGACGCTCATCCCGGCTGCAGGCGCCGACCGTCCGGTCATCCGCAATTCCGGTGGCGTCCAAGCCATGGAACTGGACCTCAGTGCCGAAGAGGTCGAAGACACCCGGAGCGGGTCCCAACGCCGCGATGCCCAGAAGGGCGAACGGGTGTGCGACCTCACCGAGCACGGACAACGCTTCGTTCTCTGCAAGGGCGGGCGTGGCGGACTCGGCAACCGCAATTTCGCCACCGCGGCACGCCAGACCCCGCGATTCGCGCAACCCGGTGAGCCGGGCGACGAGGGAGATTTCCTCCTCGAACTGCGCATGCTCGCCGAGGTCGGTCTGGTGGGCTATCCGAATGCCGGCAAATCGACCCTGCTGACCTCGATCTCCAAGGCCCGCCCCAAGATCGCCGCCTACCCGTTCACCACGCTGACCCCGCAGGTGGGCATCGTGGAATACCCGGAAGACTACTTCCGGCTCACGGTCTGCGACGTGCCGGGTCTCATCGCCGGAGCGCATCGGAATGTCGGTCTGGGGCACGCCTTCCTGCGCCACATCGCCCGGTGCAGGATCCTCGTCATCCTGCTCGACATGGCCGGGACCGACAACCGGCACCCGTGGGACGACTACCACAGTCTGCTGGAGGAACTCGAACTCTACGATCCCACCCTCTTGGAACGCCCCCGTCTGGTGGTGGCCAACAAGATGGACGAAGAGCCCGCCGAGGCGAACCTCAAGTCCTTCAAACGCCGCGTGCGCAAGACCCCGGTGCTCCCCATTTCGGCGGCCTTCGACGAAGGCATCCCCGCTTTCCGGAAGACCATCCGGCAGATGGTGGAAGAAGCCGGCGGTGCTGATGAAGCCCCCGGATCGGATACCGACTCGGGCGACTGAGCCCGGGGGCCCGGGTGTGGGTCCTGTTGTGGCTCCTGTCATGGCACCTGTTGTGGCTCCTTTTGCGGCTTGGTGACGGGGCGCCCCTGACGTACAAGACCGGCGGCATGCCCCGACTCGTCTTCGACATCGAAACCTCCGCCGTCGGACTCGAACACTTCGACGACGTCCAACAGGAGTACCTGTTCCGGGAGGCCGAGCGTCAGCCGACCGAAGACGACAAGGCCCGCAAACGCGCCGAGATTTCGCAGCAGTTCAGCCTCTGGCCCTTCACCGCGCAGGTGGTGTGCATCGCGATGATCAACGCCGACTCCGGCAAGGGGCAGGTCCTCTACCAGTCCGACGACTTCGACGAAGAGGCGCTGGAATCGGCCGATACCGAGGGTTCCGTGGAGTTCGCCCCCCAGGTCGACGAGGTCGAACTCCTGACCGCCTTCTGGGATGTCGCCAAACGCTACGACAGCATCGTGACCTTCAACGGGCGGGGCTTCGACGTGCCCTTCCTCTACCTGCGCTCGGCGCTACTCAATGTGCCCATCACGCGCAAGGACTGGCTGGGCTACCGCTACCAGACCGAGCCCCACTGCGACCTGGCCGAACAGTTCACCTTCTACAACGTCAGCGGCCGCGAAGGAGCCGCCCGCAAGTTCAACCTCGATTTCTACTGCAAAGCCTTCGGGATCCCCTCGCCCAAGGCCATGGGCATCTCGGGCATGGATGTCGGCTCACTCCTGGCCGAGGGGCGCCACCGTGACATCGCCGAATACTGCCTGCGCGATGTCGTGGCCACGGTCGAACTGCACAAGGTCTGGGAAGAACGCCTCAAGGGCATCAAGTAGACCGCCCCCGTCCCCACCTGTCCCGGGTTCGACCACCCGGGTGTTTTGACTTCACCGCGCTCCCCCATACCCTCAACCCCATGCATATCGTCCGTGCCTCGGATGCCGACCATGATGCGCGCCTGAATCAGGCCGCCGCCGCTTCGTCCCTCTTCGATCCCATCATCGAGGAACGCACCCGGGCCATCATCGAGGCGGTCCGCACCCGCGGAGACGCCGCCCTGATCGAATTCACCCAACGCTTCGACGGAGCAACTCTCACGCCCGAGCAGATCCCGGTGACTCAGGCCGAGCGGATGCAGGCCTCGCTGAAAGCCGGCCCCGAGTTGCGGGCCGCGGTCACCGAATCGGCCAAGAACATCGCGGCGTTCTCGAAGCGGTCCCGCCGCCGGGACTGGTCGGCCAAGAACTCCCACGGAGCCCAGGTCGGCGAGGTGTTCCAACCATTCCAACGGGTCGGGGTGTACATCCCGGGCGGCACCGCGCCGCTGGTGTCCACCGCGCTGATGACCATCACGCTGGCCAAGGTGGCCGGATGCCCGGAGATCGTGGTCTGCACCCCGTGCGGCAAGGACGGCACGATCAACCCCGCGCTGCTCTTCGCCGCCAATGTCGCCGGAGCCACCGAGATCCACCGCGTCGGTGGCTCGCAGGCCATCGCGGCGATGGTGCACGGTACCGAGACCATCCGGCCGGTCCACAAGGTCTTCGGCCCGGGCAACGCCTACGTCGTGGCGGCCAAGCGCCTGCTCTTCGGCCACGTCTCGGTCGATCTGCTCCCGGGGCCCAGCGAAACCCTCGTCTTGGCCGACGACACGGCCGACCCCCGCTTCATCGCGGCCGACCTGCTGGCCCAGGCCGAGCACGGCTCCGGCCACGAGCGGGTGTGGATGGTCACCACCTCGGCCACCCAGCTGAAGGCCGTGGAAAAGGAGATCGCGCGCCAATTGCCCTCGCTCAATCGGCGGGAATTCATCCAGAAGGTGCTCGAGGCCAACACCTGGTTGATCCAGGTGGGCGACCTCGACGCCGCCGTGGCGCTGGTGAACCGACTGGCTCCGGAACACTGCGAGATCATGACCCGCAATCCCCGGGCCTTGGTGCCGCGGATCCATGCCGCCGGAGCCATCTTCCTCGGACAAGGCTCGCCCACGGTCCTGGGCGACTACGTGGCCGGACCCAGCCACGTGCTGCCCACCGGCGGCGCCGGCCGCAGCTTCGCCGGCCTGACCGTCGACCAATTCCAACGCCGCACCAGCGTCGTCGAATACTCCAAGCCGGCCCTGCGCAAGGCGCTCAAGGGGGTCGAGGCGTTCGCCGGGCTCGAGGGCCTCGATGGCCACGGCCGCTCGGCCGCCATCCGGCTCGAATCCTCACCCGGACCCGCGAAGACCCGGAAAAAACACTGACCGAGACCGCCGCCGGTGACCGAGGCCGGCGTACGACGGCCCCGGGCCCGGATCTTGGATCCACGGTCTTGGATCCACGGTCTTGGATCCACGGTCTTGGGTCCACGGTCTTGGGTCCACCTTGTTCAGAAGCCTCCAGTATGTTTCCCTCTCCCGCGATGACACCCTCGTGTTCCCCGACTTCACGCGGCCTCATGCTGGGCCTGGCCCTGCTGGCCGCCGGTTGCGTGACCGAACCGGTCACCGGCCGGAAACAGTTCATGGTGACCGGGGCCAGTCAGGAGATCTCCCTCGGACTCAGCGCCTTCGAGTCGCTCAAGAAGGAGACCCCGATCAGCAAGAACGCTGCCCAGCAGGCGCTGCTGGACAAGGTGGGCCGCAGGATCGCCGCCGTCGCCGAGATGCCCAACGCGCAGTGGGAATTCGTGCTGTTCGAAAGCCCCCAGGCCAATGCGTTCTGCCTGCCCGGCGGCAAGGTGGGGGTCTACACGGGCATCCTGCCCATCACGAAGGACGAATCGGGGTTGGCCACCGTCATCGGTCACGAGGTGGCTCATGCCTTGGCCCGCCATGGCGGCGAGCGCATGAGCGTGGCCAAGGGCATCGAGCTGGCCGGGATCCTCGGCGGCACGGCCATGTCGCAAAGCGAATACGGCCCGTACTTCCAGCAGCTCTACGCGCCGGTCTCCCAGGTCGGGGTGGCCCTGCCCCACAGCCGGACGCAGGAGAGCTCCGCCGACGAGATCGGGCTCATCCTGATGGCCCGCGCCGGCTATGATCCGAAGCAGGCCGTCGGTTTCTGGGAACGGTTCGCCGCCCACAACAAGGCGGCCGGTTCCCAGACGCCCTGGTTCCTGCGGACCCATCCTCTCGACCAGCAGCGGATCGCCAAGATCCAGCAACTGCTCCCCAAGGCGCAGGCCGAGTTCCGTCCCGCCACTCCCTGATTTGCATGAAGCCCCCCATGACGCGTTTGACGACCCCGCTGCTGGCCCTCGTGGCCTTGAGCATCACCTCTGGCTGCGGCTCTTCCGGCTCCAAGGCCAAGGCCCGGATGATCGCACCTCAGGGTGACGAGGCCGTGGTCACCTCGACCGGTCTGCCGTACCGACCCACGGCTCCGGTGTACCCGGTCGATCCGCCGGCGGGCTTCCGTCCTGAACCCACCCCGCCGGCTCCGCTGAGCTCCGCACCGGGGTTCAAGCCAGCCCCCCTGCTGCTGGCTTCGCCCCTGCGCCCGTACCGCGAACCCAAGGCCACCAACGACTGGGTGAGCGCCGCCAAGGGCTGGCGGGGCACCCCGTTCCGCGAAGCGGGATCCGACCGTCAGGGCGCCGACAGCGCGGGCTATGTGGTGCAACTCCACAAGGAAGTCTCTTCGGCCGCCGTTCCTCCGACCCCGGCCGAGATGTGGACCTCGGGCAAGCCCGTGGGCATCGCCGCCTTCGAACCCGGTGACATCGTGTTCTTCGGCGATTTGAACTCCCTGTCACCCATCCACGTGGGCGTGTATGTCGGAGACCGCTCGTTCACCCACAGCAGCGTGGGCGTCGGTGTCTCGTTCGCGTCGCTCGACGACACCTACTGGAAGCCCCGCTTCCTGGGGGCCCGCCGACCCGGGCGCTGAGCGCCTGTTTGGCGGAGGTGCGGCGGGAACCCGACCGGGTCATCTGGGAAGGGTTTCGGGCAGGTCGGCGATGGCATAGACCATGGCCGCCATGGCCGCCGAGCACCGGGCCAGGGCTTCGGGGTCGACCTTGTCCACCGTGTCGGCCTCGGTGTGGTGGACCCGGAAATACCGGGCCCGGTCCACGTGCAGGGACATCACCGGAACGCCCCGCTCCAGCAGCGGCCCGGTGTCGGCGGCCGATCCCCGGGAATCGGCCGGTCCCATCCCCAGTCGATCGGCCAGATACGTGTGCACCGGAGCCAGCACCGCCCGGGCTCCATCGCTGCCGGTGAATCCGAACCCCCGTGGGGTGAACGTGCCCTCGTCGGCCTCCAAGGCCACGACGTGGCGCGCCAACTCGGAGGCATGCGCATCCCGATAACCCTGCGCCCCGCGACCGCCCCACTCCTCATGGGTCCAGAGCACGCAGCGCACGGTGCGCCGCGGCCGGAGGCCGAGCTTGGCCATCCAGCGCAAGGCTTCCCAAGCGGCCACACACCCGCCGCCATCGTCCTGCGCCCCTTGTCCGACATCCCAGGAATCGATGTGTCCGCCGAGGACCACCACCTCGTCGGGGTGTTCGCGGCCCCGGATCTCGCCGATCACATTCCGGTTGGTCACCCCGCCCCGCTCGGACGCCGCCATCTCCAGTCGCAGGGTGACCGGGCGACCCCGACCCACCTCGCGGGCGATGCGGGCCACGTCCTCCGGGGCCAGGGCCGCATGGGGGATGCGAGGCACCCCGTCTTCATAGCGCATGACGCCGGTATGGGGCGTGCGCAGCGAGTCATCGGCCACCGACCGGATGAGGCTCGCGACCGCGCCCGCCTTGGCCGCCTCGATCGCACCCTGGGTCCGGAACCGGACCGTCTGGCCGTATTCCGTGAAGGGCGCGTTGAAGACCACGATGCGACCCCGGGCCTCGGAGGCCCGTCGGGTCAATTCGGCGAAGTCGTTCACCACGCAGACCGGGGCGGTGATGCCGCCGGGCGGCGTGGCCACACTGCCGCCCAGGCCCAGCATCGGCAGGCGTTCGCGGCGGGGAGTCAGCATCTCGACCGATTCGGTCCCGCGTTCCCATCGGGGCACGACCACCGGTTCGCCACGGACATTCTCCAGTCCATCGCGACGCATGCGCTCCAGGATCCAGTCGACCGCCGATTCCAACGCCGGGGACCCACTCGGCCGGGCTCCGAAGGTGTCGCACAGTTCGGCCAGGCGATCCCAACCCTCATGGGAGGCCGTCATCGCCGAGACCAGACGATCCATCGCCGCGCGGGTCTCGGGAGGCAGCGAAGCCTGGACCGGCGCCTTCGGCGGGACCAACGAACGCCAGCGCAGATTTCGCAGGGCCGCCGTGGTGCTCCAGGAGGCCACCCCGAGGGGCTTGCTGCGCTCGATCTCGCCCTCGCGCAACGACAGGCGCTTGCCCCGGGTGTCGAGGTCGATGATCTGCTTGCCGTCGAGCCATACCGCCACGTTGGTGCTCACCACGCGCAACTTCAGCCCATACCATCGCCCGCTCTCGAAACGCTCGAGATGCGTGGTGCTGTTGCTGTTGGCCGAGTCGCCATCGATATTGGACAATCCCACCACACTGCCGCCCCAGCCGCCGACGATGAGCGAGAGATGGTTGGTGCCCACCGGAAAGGTCAGGCCGCAGAAGAAATCGATGCCCAACACGCGCTGGGCCTCCAGCGAGAGCTCGTAATCCAGGGTCGGGAAGTCGTTGGTCCAGTTCACTCCGGTCAGGATGCCCTGATTCAACACCAGCGTGCCGTCGCGGACCTCCACCTCACCGGCACCGGCGAAGGGGGTGTTGGCCCAACCCGCCTGGGTCTTGCCGTCGAAGAGCGGCGTCCAGGATTCCTGGGCCGCCTGCAAGGCGCACGCCAGCCACCCGCCCAACATCAATCCACCCCATGCCAGAACTCGCCCCTTCCCGTGGTTCATGCCCACACCATGCCCCGGGTGGGTGGCCGGCACAAAGCAGAAGGCGAGTCGCGGGCGGTGGCCCCGGATTCTGGACACCGGTTGTCTTCCCGGCGGAACTCCCGCCTGCTATCCTCGGGGCCTCGTGACCGAAACGGCTGCTCCCATCCTGCCCCGTCTGCCCGAACTGCTGGCCCCCGCCGGCGACTGGGACTGCGCCCGCGCGGCCGTGGAGAATGGGGCCGACGCCATCTACTTCGGGCTCGACCGCTTCAACGCCCGCATGCGGGCCCGCAACTTCACCGAGGCGGATCTGCCGGCGTTGATGGAGTTCCTGCACCGACGCGGGGTCCGGGGCTATGTCACCTTCAACACGCTGGTGTTCACCGACGAACTGACCGATGCCGAAGACTACCTGCGCTCGGTCATCGCCGCCGGGGTCGATGCCGCGATCGTGCAGGACGTGGGCATCTGCCGCCTGATCCGCAAGATCTCCCCCGATTTCCCCATCCACGGTTCCACCCAACTGACGGTCACCAGCCCGGCCGGTGTCGAGTTCGCCCGGTCACTCGGCTGCGAGTTGGTGGTGCTGGCCCGTGAGAACTCGATCCGCGAGATCGAGGCCATCCAGTCGGCCCAACGCGATCAGGTGTCCGTCGCCGGCGGTCCGGAGCCACTGCCCCTCGAGGTCTTCGTGCACGGGGCGCTGTGCGTGGCCTATTCGGGCCAGTGCCTGACCAGCGAATCCCTCGGCGGGCGCAGCGCCAACCGCGGCGAATGCGCCCAAGCCTGCCGGATGCCCTACGAACTGGTCTCCGACGGTCAGACCGTGGACCTGGGAGATCGACGCTACCTGCTCTCACCCCAGGACCTGTCGGGGCTCGAGGTGCTGCCCGACCTGGTGAAGGCCGGGGTGCGCTCACTCAAGATCGAAGGGCGCCTCAAGTCGGCCGAATACGTGGCCAGCATCACCCGCGTCTATCGGCGGGCGCTGGACCGCATCGCCGCCGTCGGATCGGGCAACGCATCGGCACCGGCCGAGTCCGGGACCGTTTCCTCCCCCGAGGCCCGCTACGAATTGGAAATGGCCTTCAGCCGCGGGCTCTACACGGGATGGTTCCGGGGCATCGACAATCAGGCACTGGCCCATGCGCGGTTCGGCAAGAAGCGCGGGGTGTACCTCGGCGAGGTGTCGGCGGTGGGGCCCAACGCGGTCCGCCTGCGCCTGGAAGGACCGCTCAAGCCCGGTGACGGAGTCGGCTTCGACGCCGGACGCCCCGATCTCCCGGAGGAAGGCGGCCGCATCTACGGTGTGAGGCCTCTGCGGGACGGATTCGTCGAATTGACCTTCGGCGCGGGGGCCGTGGACTTCAATCGGGTGCAGGCCGGACACCGGCTTTGGAAGACCGATGATCCGGAACTGAACCGGGACCTCCGCAAGACCTTCGAGGGCGATGCGCCCCGCCAGACCCGGCCGTTGCGTTTCGAAGTGCATGGCAGCGACGGAGTCCCGTTGACCCTGATCGTGCGGGACAGCGAGGGCCATGTGGTGCAGGTCTCGTCGTCGATCGTGCTGGTGGTGGCCCAGAAGCGCCCCATGACCGCCGAATCCCTCCGCGACTCCCTCGGGCGTCTGGGTGGCACGCCGTTCCACTTGGGCGAACTGGAGCTGCGACTGGAGGGGGCACTGATCCTGCCGGTGAGTGAGCTCAATCGCCTGCGCCGCGAAGCCATCGCCCAACTGGAGCTCCTGCGGGCGGCCCCGCGCCGCTGGACGTTGATCCCCCCGACCTCGGGATCCGAATCGGTGGAATCGGCCGCACGGGCCGACGTCGCCCCCACGGCCACCGCCGCCACCGCCGCCACCGCCGCCACGGTCGCGAACGGCTCGGCACCCAAGCCCGAACTGATCGTGCTCGTGCGTTCCTTGGCGCAATTGGACGCGGCCCTGCGCTGCGGTGTCGCCACGGTCTACTGCGACTTCGAGGATCCGAAGAAATACCGCGAAGCGGTGACCACCTTCCACACGGCCCACGGTTGCTCGGTGATCCCGGGATCGCCCAAGCCCGAGATCTGGGTGGCACCGCCGCGGGTCTTCAAACCGGGCGAGGAGTGGATCCTCAAGCAGGTGCTCTCCAGCAACGCCGACGGCTACCTGGTGCGCAACCCGGAACACTTGCGCTTCTTCGCCAATCACCGCCGGCGCGGGGACTTCTCGCTCAACGTCGCCAACCCATTGTCGGCCGGGTGGTTCATCACGCATCAGAACCTCGAGCGGGTCACCGTCAGCTACGACCTCAATGCCGAGCAGGTGAGCGCCCTGTTGCGCGCCGCTCCCCCCGAGTGGTTCGAACTGACGCTGCACCAGCACATGCCGCTCTTCCACATGGAGCATTGCGTGTTCTGCGCCTTCCTGTCGCAGGGCACCGATTACACCAACTGCGGCCGCCCGTGCGACCAGCATGCGGTGAAGCTCCGGGACCGCACTGGGGCCGAGCACCCGCTCAAGGCCGATAGCGGTTGCCGCAACACGGTCTTCAACGCCCGGGCCCAGACCGGTGCCGAATCGCTTGGCCGGTTCCTCGACCTCGGGGCGCGGGTCTTCCGCATCGAATTCGTGGACGAAACGCCCGAGCAGGTGGCCACGGTGATCGGGCGCTATCGGGCCCTGTTGCGGGGCGAGATCACCGGTCAGGCGCTCTGGCAGGAACTCAAGCTCTCCAGCCAGTTGGGGGTCACGCGCGGTCAGTTCGAAACGACCGAGGCGCGGAAGGTGTTCCCCCGCGCCTCGTAGCGACTGTCTGAAGACGATGTGGAATCGGGTCCGGACGCACCGGTGCCTCGGATCCTGAAGCCCCGGTCAGTTCAGGGGCTTCCAGTTCACGTAGCGGTAGCGGTCCCAGACCCAGCGGAAATCCGGGTTCTTCGAAGTACCGCCGGCCCAGTAGAAGCTGTCCTTTCCGGCACCGGAATCCTTCGCCGCCTTGATGGTCGCGCCGTCCACCCATTTGTGGCTTTCCGAGTGCCCGTCTTGGAATCCGAAGGTGCTGACCTGGCCGTGGAAGATGGTGAACGGGTCCACCCAACCCGGCGGCGCCGTGTTGATGACCCAAGTGCCCATGTTGTATCCGCGCGAATCGGCCTCCTCGACGAACACCATGCTCTCGGAGGGGTTGGTGACCTCGGATTCCTTTTTGTAGGGAATGGAGGCATCCCATTGCCCGCCGTTCATGCCATTGGCCTTGGAATAGCTGTCGAAGGCCCATCCCTTGCCCGGGGCGAGCTTCATGCGCGAGTCGCCCGGGCAGTGATAGACCTGATAGCCCGGGCAGTACTGTTGGAGCGGGGCGTTGCTCATGCCGTTGTACACCCGTCGAAGGGCCTCGGCCTGAGAAATGCCCACGGCAAGGCCCGGCATGGGACTGCGCCAATAGCCACCACCCACCAGATCCACGATCGCATTGTTGATGCGAACCTGGAGCGGCATGAGGTCGGACTGGTTGTCGTTGGAATACAGAATCCAACCGAGAACGAGCTGCTTCTGATTGCTCACGCAGTTGGCGCCGGTGGCCTTCATGCGGGCACGACCCAAAGCCGGCAAGAGCATCCCGGCCAGGATGGCGATGATCGCGATCACCACCAGGAGTTCGATCAGGGTGAAACCGGCACGAGAGTGCCGTTGGGAAGTCGTCTTCATGGGGATTGTCCAAAGACAATCACCCGCTCCGGTTTCGGCAAGCCAAAAGCGGGGGTCGAGGGCGCGGGGAGATCCGACCATGAACAGCCAAAGTTCCGGCGTGCCGCACCCGCGGGCCGATGCTACCCCTGCTGCATGGAAGTCAGCGCCCGCCCGCTCCTTGCCGCCGTCCTGCTCACCCTTTCCGTCATTCCGGCATGGGCCACCCAACGCCCCGTGAATCGCAGCTTCACCACCCGGTCCGAGACCATCGCACCCCACGCGATGGCCTGCACCAGCCATCCGCTCGCAACCCAGGCCGCACTCGATGTGATGAAGGCCGGCGGCTCGGCTGCGGACGCCGCCATCGCCGCCAACGCCTGTCTCGGACTCATGGAACCGACCGGCTGCGGCATCGGTGGCGACTTGTTCGCTCTGGTCTGGGATCCGGCCACCAAAAAATTGCATGGCCTCAACGGCAGCGGTCGTTCGCCCTATGGTCTGTCGCTGGAGACACTCCGAAAGCTCGGCCACACGAACATGCCGAGTTACGGGCCGCTACCGGTCACGGTTCCGGGAGCGGTGGACGGCTGGTTCGCGCTCCACGGCCGGTTCGGCCGGGTGCCGATGGCGACGAATCTCGCGCCCGCCATCGGCTACGCCCGCGAAGGCTTCCCGGTCAGCGAGGTCATCGCCGAAGGGTGGGAACGCAACGTCGCCATCCTCGCGAGGTATCCGAATGTCACCCACCTCTGGGCGCCCGGAGGACGCGCACCTCGCAAGGGCGAGCGCTTCCGGAATCCCCAACTGGCGGACACGCTGACCCGGATCGCCGCCGGCGGACGCGACGCCTTCTATCGTGGCGACATCGCCAGGACGATCTGCGGTTTCCTCGGACAACAAGGTGGCTTCCTGACGGAGAGGGACTTCGCCGAGCACGCCTCGGAATGGGTGGATCCGATCTCGACGAACTACCGCGGCTACGACGTCTGGGAACTGCCGCCGAACGGCCAGGGACTCGCGGTGCTTCAGATGCTGAACCTCCTCGAAGGCTATGACCTTCGGGCGATGGGCTTCGGGAGCAAGGCCCACCTGCACACCTTCATCGAGGCCAAGAAGCTCGCCTTCGAGGACCGCGCGCGGCTCTACGCCGACCCCGACTTCTTCAGGACGCCCATCGCGGATCTGAACTCCAAGGATTACGCCACGAAGCGGCGCGGCCTCATCCGGGCCGACCGGGCGGCCGACCGTCACAATCCCGGCATCCCGGCCCTGCGCACCGGCGACACGATCTACCTCTGCGTCGCCGACGAACGCGGGATGATGGTCTCGTTCATCCAGAGCAACTACCGCGGCATGGGCAGCGGCATGGTGCCACCCGGACTCGGGTTCGGTCTCCACGACCGCGGCGAGGCGTTCGACCTCACGCACGACCGTCCCAACAGCTACGCGCCGCACAAGCGACCGTTCCACACGATCATCCCGGCGTTCGTCACGCGAGCCGGCGAGCCGGTGATGGCCTTCGGCGTGATGGGCGGCGACATGCAGCCGCAGGGCCACGTCCAGGTGCTCGTGAACTGGATCGATTTCGGGATGAACCTCCAGGAGGCCGGCGACGCACCGCGCATCTACCACACCCGCTCCAGCGATCCCGACGGCACCGAGATGACCGACGGCGGCACGGTGAACCTGGAGGCGGGATTCCCGAGCGAGAGCATCCGCGATCTCCAGAAGCTCGGTCACAAGTTCGGCGCGGCGGGCATCCCCGCCTTCGGGGGCTACCAGGCGATCCTATGGGACAAGACCCAGCGCGTCTGGATCGGCGCGAGCGAGAGCCGCAAAGACGGTATGGCCGCGGGGTATTGAGGATGCGGACCAACCCGCCTCAATCGCATGTCGCGGATCCGGCTTTCCGGGTCGGGAATCTCACTTCAGAGCGCCTGGCGATACAGGCGTTCGAAGTCGGGGGCGGTGATGGGGCGGGGGTTGAAGGTGGCGGTCCACTGGCGCGAGGCCTCTTCGGCCAGGAGCGGAATCCGGGCCGGATCCACGCCGGCGGCCGTGAGCGTTTCGGGGATCTCGGCCAGGCGCAGCCAGGCTTGGAACCGGTCGGCCAGCACCGAAGCCGCGGCCTCGGGCGAGACGTCGGGGCCGGTCCATCCAGCGGTGGTCGCGAGGTCGGCGTAGAGGCCTCGGACCTCCGGGTCGGCCGCGTTGAAGCGGATCACCTGCGGGATCATCAGGCCCACGGCCGCGCCGTGGACGATGCCGAAATGCGCGGTGAGCGGATTGGCCGCCGAGTGGGCCGCGCCCAACATGGAGTTTTCGATGGCCGTGCCGGCCATCGCCGCCCCGAGCAGCATGCAGCCGCGGGCCTCGAGGTCGTCGGGCGAGCGCAGCACGGTTTCCAAGGCCCCGGCACACAGCCGGAAGGCCTCCCGCGAGAACATCGACGACCACACCGTGCGGCGCGTGGTGACGGCCGACTCCACGGCATGGACCAGCGCATCGAGACCGGTCAGGGCGGTGACGCGGCGCGGCTGCGACACCGTCAATTCGGGGTCGAGCAGGGCGATGCGCGCGGCGGCCTTCGGATCGAGACACGCCATCTTGTGATGGGTGACCTCGTCGGCGATGAGCGCCGCGCTCTGGCATTCGCTGCCGGTGCCGGCCGTGGTGGGAATGGCGATGAGCGGCAGCATGGGCCGGGTGGCCTTGCCGACCCCTTGATAATCGCGCATCTCGCCGCCTTGGGTGAGCAGGAAATTGACACCCTTGGCCGTGTCGATCGAGCTGCCGCCGCCGAGGCCCACGAACAAATCCACCGAAGCGCCCCGGGCCACCTCGAGACCCCGGGCCACATCGAGGGTCGTCGGATTTTCGCGCACCGCGTCGAAGACGCTCACTGCGAGACCGGCCGCCTGCAACCGGCTCACGGCCCGGGCCGCATGACCCGCGCGCACGATGCCCGCATCGGTGACCAACAGCACCCGATGTCCGCCCAGACCGGCGGCCAGTTCGCCCACCCGATCGAGGCTGCCGGCTCCGAACACCACACGGGTGCGCAAGGTGCTGTCGAAGGAGGGAAGCGTCATGCGTGGGTGGAAGACTCGGTCAGCGGGCGATATCTTCAAGCCGGGCATTCAAGAAATGGATTGAACGCAACGGCACTTCCGCGGTCCCTAAGGGCGTGATGACTTCGCGCGCTTTCGTCTCCGGCACCGCCGGATTGCTGCTCGCCCTCGGCGGTCTGGGCTGCATCTCCCATCAGGAAACCATCCGCCACGATGAGGAGCGCCTGCCGATCTCCTTCGAGACCGATGCGGCGGCCCGGACGTTCTATGAGGCCGTCGAGAAGATCCGCACCTCATCGACCCCGACAGAGAGCAAGACCGAGTTCCACATCCCGGTGATCCTGTCGCACAAGATCACCACCGTGAACGGACCCCATCAGGTCTTCAACGAAGCGGTGCGCCGCGCCGACACCGACCGCGACGGCAAGATCACCGAGAAGGAAGCACGGATCTTCGCCGACAACGCCCGGTGATCGCTCGCTCCCGGTCGCCCCAACCGCGGCCCGTGCAGATCGGAACCCGGGCCTAGAGGACTGAGAACTCGTGACCTGTGCCCCGGGGCTTGGGGATTGCCCGCACCCCGTCGAACGCTCATTCTGAGCGCCATGACGTTTCCCGTCCTGCTGGCGGCCGTGTCGCCCACCAACGGCACGGCTCTGCCGACCGCCGCTCCGGCCGAGGCCGCCGGTGGCGGCTTTGGGATCCTCTTCTGGCTCCTGACCCTCCTGGCGGGTGTGGCGCTGAGCGTCATCATCGAGCGCCTGCTGTACTATCATCGGGTGCAAATCGATTCGGCCCAGTTCCTGGCCGGCGTGCGCAACGTGCTCAAGCGCGACAATGTCATCGAGGCCATTTCCATCTGCGACGCCACGCCCGGGCCCGTCTCGCGTCTGGTCAAGTCGGCCATCCTCAGCCGTGATGCGGGTCGCGAACGCATCCAGGAGGCGATCGAAGAGGTGGGCCGGGTGGAGGTACCGCGCCTCGAGGCCAACCTGCCCCTGCTGGCCACCTTCGCCCAGATCGCGCCCCTCATCGGCCTGCTCGGCACACTGGTAGGCATCGGCGGCACGTTCCGGCGCCTCCAGACCGGCCCCGGATTCGCCGCACCGGCCGAACTCTTCGCCGGGGTGTGGCAGGCGCTGTACACCGCCGGGCTGGGCATCGCCATCGCCGCCGTGTGCTACGCGGCCTACAACTACCTCGTGGCCCGGGTCAACGCGGTGGTCCTCGACATGGAACGGGCTTCGGCTGAGGCCATGAAGATGGTCACCCAGACGGCCGAGACGACCGCCACCAAACCTTCCGGAACCCAGTGAAATTCACTCGGACCCTCAAGCCGCTGAAGGGGCAGTTCGAGTTGGCGCCCTACCTGTGCGTGGTGTTCGTGCTGCTCTTCTTCATGCTGTTCGGCGGCTACCTGGTGCTGCCGGTGGGGACGCGTCTGGAGTTGCCCGTGGGCGGCACCCGCATCGGAACCTGGACGGGCGATCCGTTCCTCGTGGTGGCGGTCGACGCGGGCGAGCAGTGCTATTTCGAAAACCAGATCGTGCCCGATCTGGGCGTGCTCAAGGCCCGCCTGAGCGCCCGGGCCGGCGCACCGAAAGGGCCCCGCAAGCTCTACCTGCAGGCCGATCGCTCGGTGCGCTACGAGCGGCTTCAAGAACTCGCCGGCCTGGCCCGCGAGGCCGGACTGTCGGAGATCGTGCTCGGCGGCGGCGGCGGCAACAGCAGCAGTGGCAGCAGCGGCTCACCCACCCCGACGACTCCATGACCGCCCCGAACCCCGGATGGAGCTCCCGGCGCTGGATCGGCGTCACGGCCCTGCTGACCTTGCTGCATGCGGGTGGATTCTGGCTGGTGGCCCGCTTCCCCGGAGGACCGAGCCTGGGTCGGACCGACGCATTCGCCGTGATCTGGTCGACCACCTCCCCCGATCCTCTGGAAGGCACCCTGTCGTCACCCACGCGGTTCGCCCTGCCCGAGGCCGGTGGGTTTTCGGGTGATGCCGCGCAGGCCTTGCCGCCGGTGACCTATGGGTGGGGTCGAACCGAACCCAAGCCCTCGTTCCTGCCGGCCGATCCCGCCGGTTCCAACCTCGGCCCGCTGCCGCCGACACCCGTTCCGCCGGCCCGACCGACCGACCTGCGCACCGCTGCGCCCGCCTCCGACAGCCTGGCCCGCATCACGCTCGAACACACCCGTGTGGACCTCCTGGGGGCACTGGCCCAGAGGGGCTTGATGCGGCCCCTGAAGGCGACGGTCTGGACCGAGGGCGATTCGCCGCAACCCACCCGGATCGAAGTGGCGGTCAACCCGTGGGGCGAGGTGCTCACCGCGCGCGTCACGGTCGGATCGGGGTCCAAGGCCGCCGACTTGGCCGCCCTCGAGGCCGTTTGGAACGCCCGGTTCAACCCGCTTCCGCAGGCCCGACAGGCCGATGCACTGCAGTCCGATCCGCTGACCTGGGGCCTGGTCAGCATCCATCCGATTCCGGGCACGCCTCCCCAGGGACCCGCCCAGCCGCTCTGATCGACCATGCAGCCGGAAACCGTCATCGCCCTGTGGGTGACCCTGCTCCTGGCGGGGCTGGGATTCCTCGCCCTGGTGGACGAATTCCGCAGGCGGCGCATCGGATCGGATGTGTCGCAGGATCAGGTGTTCCGCTGCGTGCGGTGCAGTTCAGTCTACACCGACGACGCCGAGGTGGAGCGGTCGCGCTGCCCTCAATGCGGCAAGACCAACGAGGCCGTGCGCTTCTGAAACCCGCTCGGGCACCCCGGCCCGGAGGGGCCGGCTTTACCATTCCTTCACAAATCTCCCTCACGCTCCACACACGGTCTTGAAGGACCCCGAGTGGACTTGAAGCCACGCTCGAGTCCGGCATCGGAACAAAACCCGGCAAACCCGGCAAATCCATGGAAACCCATGGAAACCCATTCCGGACACGGGCGGTCACTTCAGACACGCTCATGAACCCCAGAACCTGGACCTTGTTGACCACCGCCGTGTGGTCGCTGGCGGTCGCACCGACCTCCCTTGCACAGAATGACGCCGACCGCCCCCCGGGGCCGCCTCCGGACTTCGGCGGCCCTCCTCCATTCGGTCCAGGCGGTCCAGGCGGTCCAGGCGGTCCTGGTGGATTTGGGGGCGGCCCCCGCGGCGGCCCCGGTGGCGGCGGGCCCGGTGGACCGGGTTCGGCTCCGAAGACCTTGCTGGTGAGCCGATTCGACACGAACGGCGACAAGCGCCTCGATGCCACCGAGCGCAAGGCGGCCCGCGATTTCCTCGTGCAGGAGAAGGCTGCCGGTCGGATCCGAGGCCGCGGACCCGGCGGACGCGGCGGACCCCGGGGCGGTGGGGAGACACCGGCCCCGACACCCGGCCCACGGCTGACCCCCGCCGAGGTGCGGAATCATCCGGACACCCCATTCTACGACGAGGGCACCGTGCGCACCGTCTTCCTGCAGTTCGAGAATGCCGACTGGGAGAAGGAGCTGGCCGACTTCAACAACACCGACGTCGAGGTGCCGGCCACCCTCACGGTCGACGGCAAGACCTACCGCGAAGTGGGTGTCCATTTCCGGGGGGCCTCGTCCTATTTCACGGTGGCCGAAGGCCGCAAACGCTCGCTCAACGTGTCGCTGGATTTCGCCCACAAAGACCAGTCCGTCGGCGGCAACAAGACCCTCAACCTGCTCAATTCGCATGAGGATCCGTCGTTCCTGCGGACCGTGCTGTACAGCCATGTCGCCCGGGAATACCTGCCGGCCCCGAAGGTCAATCTCGTCCGGGTGGTGATCCAAGGCGAGAACTGGGGCATCTACGCCAATGCGCAGCAATTCGACAAACAGTTCACCCAGGAGTTCTTCGGATCCACCCAAGGGCACCGGTGGAAGGTTTCGGGCAGCCCCAATGGGCGCGGCACCCTCGCCTACCTGGGCGACGATCCGGCCCCCTACCAGAAGATCTACTCGCTCAAGGGCAAGGACAGCGAGAAGGCCTGGAAGGATCTGATCCAACTCACCCGCATTCTCAACCAGACCCCGGCCGACCGACTGGAGTCGGCCTTGTCCCCGATCCTGGACATCGACGGAGCCCTGCGGTTCCTCGCCGTTGAAAACGCCCTCATCAACAACGACGGCTATTGGATCCGCACCAGCGATTACGCGCTCTATCAGGACCCCGACGGCCGATTCCATGTGGTGCCGCACGACATGAACGAAGCCTTCAACCGCGCAGGCGGGCCCGGCTTCGGCGGCGGGCCCGGTGGACGCCGGGGGCCCGGGGGGCCCGGGGGGCCGACCGGGGGCAACCGGGTCGACGGGGTGAAGCTCGACCCGCTGTTCGCCGCCCAGGATGCCAACAAGCCCCTGATCTCCAAATTGCTGGCGGTTCCGGCCCTGCGCGAGCGGTATCTGAGCCATGTCCGCACCGTGGCCGAGCGTTCCCTCGACTGGCAGAAGCTGGGACCCCTCGCCGAACGGCTCCACACGCTGATCGCCGACGACGTGAAGGCCGACGGTCGGAAGCTCGACTCCACCGAAGCCTTCGACCGGAGTCTGACCCAGGATACGGCGGGCAGCGGCTTCGGTCCGGGAGGCGGAGGGACGATGGGGCTCAAGCATTTCGCCGAACAGCGACGGGCCTATCTGCTCGGAGACCGGCCCCCGACGACGCCGTCACGCTGAACGACCCGTTACGACCCGGAACGCCTTCAGCGGCGCGGGGTGGAATCGCGGTTCCACTCCGTGCCTCGGCCGATGAGCGGTTGGCTTTTTCCACGGGGTCCTCTCCACTCCTGCCATGAGCGAAACGCTCCGGTTCCTGCAATCCTGTCCGTCCGACGAAGACATCGATGTCGTCCGGTTGGTCGACCTGGTGATCGTCGATGCCGTGCGCTCCGGGGCGAGCGACATCCATATCGAGCCCTGGGAATCGAGCATCGCCGTGCGCGTGCGCATCAGCGGCGTGCTCAATGAGCTGATCCATCTGCCCAGCGACCTGCTGCCGAAGATCACCGGCCGTCTGAAGGTCATGGCCAACCTCATGGGCCACGAGACCCAACTCCCGCAGGAAGGCCGGGCCAACACCTTCCCCGAGGCGGGCAACGTGGTGCTGCGCATCTCGACGTTTCCGACGATCCGCGGCGAGAAGACCGTCATCCGCATCTTCGACCCCTCGAACCGCGCCTTCAATCTGGAGGCCCTGGGTCTCGAGGCGGACACCCTCGAGACCCTGAAGGGCCTGCTCACCCGACCCAGCGGTCTCATGCTCATGACCGGGCCCACCGGCTCCGGCAAGACCACGGTGATCTACGCTTCGCTCTGCCACCTCATCGAGCGGGCCGGCCCGAGCATCAGCATCGCCACGGTCGAAGACCCGGTGGAGTTCACGCTGCCCCTGATCGCCCAGTCGCAGTGCAACGCGGCCCGGGACTACACCTACCCGGTGGCCCTGCGCTCGCTCATGCGGCAAGACCCCCAGGTGATCATGATCGGCGAGATCCGCGACGCCGAAACAGCCCAGATCGCCGTCCAAGCGGGCCTGACCGGGCATCTGGTCATCAGCACCATCCACTCCGGCAGCACCACCGGAGTCTTCGCCCGGCTCATCAACATGGGCATCGAACCCTTCCTGCTGGCCTCCTCAATCACGGGTGTACTGGGGATGCGGTTGATCCGACGCAATTGCCCGGTGTGCCTCGAACCCTACCGTCCCGATCCGGCCGTCCTGTCGAGCGTGCCGGCCGAGATGCGGGAGACGGCGCAGTTCCAACGCGGGGGCGGTTGCCCGGCCTGCAACCACACCGGGTTCAACGGACGCTCCACGGTCATGGAGACCCTGAAGGTGGACGAGACCCTGCGCGATGCGGTGCTCCAGAAACTACCCACCCGGCGACTCCAGGAACTCGCCCAGACTCAAGGGATGGAAACCCTCTGGCAGGCCGGCCTGCGACGGGCCCTGCGGGGTGAGACCACGCTGGAGGAGATCCTGCGGGTCGTGGGCATGGAAGGATTCTGAAAGCACCCCGATCCGGGCATCCAGAAGGAGCCTCTCGGGTCGTTCCACTGGGGCGACCCGGGGCGACTTCGGCCCGCCTGCAAAAGCCAACGGGGCACTCCAGGGTCGAATCCCGGAGTGCCCCGATCGGGTGAGAACCAGCGTTCTTCAGTAGCCGTACTGCGGCACGCTGCCGTTGGCCAGAATGTAGCCGGTGCGTTCGCGGTACCACTGGAAGTCGACGCGGCCCTGGGCGTCGAACGACTTGGTCGCCGGATAGGAGAATTTGACGGCCTGATATTTGGAGGTGCCGCTGAGCCAGCGGCGGATCTCGGCGTGGCCGTCGGCGAAGGAGAATCCGCAGGCGCCGTTATGATACGAGGCCGGGATGTCCTGCCAGGCCGAGGCGTCCGGATTGTTGATGAAGTAGCCGTCGTTGATGGAGTCGGGATGCTCATCGAGCGTGAGCCACGTCTTGGCGGGCGACGGCACCTGCGACTGCTTGAGGAACTGGATGCGGTCGGGGAAGCCCCAGTTGCGTCCGTCTTTGGTGGAGTCGTTGCCGATGCTGAAGCGCCCGAAGAAGGAGTTCATGGCCATGCTCCGGTTGCGACGGGCCCAACCTTTGGCGCGCTGGGCCGGTGCGACGAAAATGTCGGCCGGGCACTTGTACACACCCACCGCCCCGCCGGTGTACTTGCCCAAGACGCCATTCACGACCCAGGCGTCATTGGTGACGCTGCGTTCAGCGGTGCCGCTGCCGACACCCCACGTCATGACGTTGTTGACCCAGTTGTCGAACACCCTCTGGTCGATGGCCTGGATGGTTTCAGCCACCCCGTAGTTGTTGGCCACGGCATCGTTGTAATCGGTCGAATACAAATGCCAGGCGAGGGTGAGTTGCTTGCCGTTGTTCACGCAACCGATGCCCTGGGCCTTGGACTTCGCCTTGGCCAAGGCCGGCAAGAGCATGCCTGCCAGGATGGCGATGATGGCGATGACCACCAGCAGTTCGATGAGGGTGAAGCCACGGCGACGCGCCTCACGGCGGCGAAAAGAGTCTGGGGTTTTCATGACGGGCAACCCTCAAGATACCGGATCGGTCCAGACTGACAAGCGCGACGACACGGGCCCAGATGAACCCAAGCGGACCCACGGCATGGCGATAGGCCCCGACCCGGGGGAGCTCTCCGACCTTCAAGGATTCAGGATCCGGAAAAACTGACCACTCGGAGCATTGGTGGTGGCATCCATCAGGATGAGCACGCCTTCCGGATCGCTGATCTCCAGATCGACGGCCTCGTCCCAGGTTTGCAGGTCGGCCGATCGCTCCAACCGGAAGGTCTGGTCCATCTGGCCTCCGAAAAGGAACAAGCTGTCTTCGGGAGCCTTCGGATAGTTGAGGATCTGAACCGGGGCGTCATAGGCCACGGCCCGGGTCCGCAGGATGGCCCCGCCCGTTCCCGCCACGACCCATTGGCCCTGGGCCGCACAGGCCGTGTAGAGATTCCGCGTGGTGAGAGTGGGTGTCTCCACCCAGTTCGACAGGTCTTGAGACAGCGCGACCACGCCCCCATCACCCACCAGGCAGAACCATCCCGACTGCCAGGTCACATCGTTCCACCAGGTGGTCGAAGGAGTCGGACGGGCTGTCCAGGCACGGCCATTGGTGCTGGTCAGCACCGTACCGCCGTCACCCACGGCCACCAGATGGTCGCCCAGCCATCGCACTCGCCACAGCCATCGGGTCGTCCCCGAAGCGCGGGTTGTCCAATTGAGACCATTGGTGCTGACCAGCAGGGTTCCGTTCTGACCGGAAACCACGAACCCTCCCGGCCACGCGGCGGCTCCGCTGAGGAAGGCGGTCGATCCGGAAGTCCGACGCGTCCACGAACGGGCATCCGCACTGGTCAGGATGACACCGCCCGATCCGGCCACCACGAACAGGTTGCTGTCGGCACACACGGCCCGGAGGTCGGAGTTCACCCCCGATGACACCGCCTCCCAGGCGATGCCCAGGGTATTGACCTGATTGGTGATCAGAACCCGGACACTCTGGGTTCCCTGGGTCGCACTGTTGGTGCTGACCAGCGGCACGTAGTCGGTACGGCTCAGGGCCAACGCTCCGGATGAACCGGCCGCGACGGCCAGGCCCGGACGACTGCCCACCGCATAGTAGTTCACGCCCGACGCGCTGGCCGGGGCCAGACCGCGTTTCCAATTCTTGCCGTCGGGGCTGTCCATGAACTGCGCCGATTCGCCCACCGTCACCCGCAGTGTCTGTGGGGTGGTGTTGGTCGTGAAGGCGGGAACCAGGCCGGTGAACGCCACGCTGACATTGGTTCCGGGAACGCTGAACACCGCCGAATCCCAGATCGCATAAAGACCGGTGGGCTCGGTGTACGACCAATTGAATCCGGCGAAGCTCGAGGACCGGGTGCCGGTCACGATCAAGCCGCCGCGGGTTCCAGCGACCACCTGCTGGCCATCCCACAGCAGGCACTGGTAGGTCAGCAGCGGGGCCGGGTTGCCCCGGAGCGGGTTCACTTCGGAGGACCATACCCAATTGCCGAAGAGGCTGACCCCGAAACGCAACTCGCCGGCACCTCCCACCAGCCGCTCGCTGCCCACCGCCAGGACCGCCGTCAGGGCATTGGTGGTGACGATCCGCCCGGAGTCCCACTGGGTCAGCTGCGCGGTGCGGCTGATCACATAGTTGCCGGAGTCGCCCACGGCCATGACACCGGTGGAGACCGGAGCCACACGGTAGAGATTGAATCCGGTCTTGCCGGTGTTGCGCACGGTCCAGGTCAACCCGTCGGCGCTGCTGGCCACGAAGGCGGCATCGCCCACGGCGACAAAGAGCCCCGAGGCATAGGTCACACTGGTGAGGTTGTTGGTCTTGCCGGTGGAGGCCGCCCGCCACTCGACGCCATTGGTGCTGACGAGCACAGTGCCCCCGTCGCCCACGGCCACCACCCGGTCGGACGAGGCGGCCACGCTCTCCAACCAGCGGCTCTGACCGGTGACCGCCGCTTCGAAGACCTCGCCATCGGACCAGAGGATGGTCCCGCCCTCACCCACCACGATCGCCCGGTCGCCCAGGTAGGTGGCCCCGCGCAACGACGCGGTGGTTCCGGTCCGCGCACGACGCCACTCGGGCAGTGCCTGAGCCACCCAGACCGAGCCGCGATCTCCGACGGCGAGGTACAGGCGGTTGGTCCGCCATGCCAGATCGGTGATGGCATTCCCGAAGGGAGTCGGGTTGGACCACCGCCACGTGAGATTGGTGCCTTGGGCGGACACCGGGCCGCACACGGCCAGACCCACCCAGAGGAGCAACAGCCCCCAGATCCACCGGCACCGCATCGACCCCGGGTGGGCCATCGGGGACCCCGGGGCGCAGCGAGGCCCGCAGGTTCGGCTCGGGTAATTCACGGGGTTTTTATAGGTCTTGGCTCCACAGGGCGCAATTCGGACAGCCGTTGATCGATATCCTCGGCCGCCCGCGCCGCCTCGGGGGGCAGGTGCACGGCGAAGGTCGAGCCTCCGGGGCCGGTGGCCTCGAGGACCACATCGCCCCCCATGCTCAGCGCCAGTTGCCGAGTGATGGCCAATCCCAGCCCGCTGCCTCCCGGCTTGGTGGACACCGTGGGCTCGAACAGGTGCTCCCGAACCGACGGAGCGATCCCCGAACCGGTGTCGCTGACCCGGACGACCAACCCCTCCCCCGGAGCCTCCGACGCGGCGACGACCACTTCGGAGCGATCCGGTGCCGCTTCGAGCGCGTTGCCGACCAGATTCTCGACCACCAGGAGCAGGATATTGGCCTCCCGATGGGACAACCGACGGGTGGATCCGCACCGGAGGACCGCCTGGACCCCGCGGGCGCGGGCTCGCGGATCCACCCGCTGGAGCACCCGGGGCAGGAGTTCGCCGATCTCCATCTCGAACTCGGACACCCCGCCGGAATCGCGCAGCACCCGGACCACGCCGTCGATGAGGGCCCGCATCCGGCGCAGGGTGGCCATCGCCTCGGACCGATCTTCGGCGCTCACCGGTCGATCCCCGATGGCGGCCAGGAACGCCTGGAGGCCGGCCAAGGGGTTGCGCAACCCGTGGACCAGGTGCGAGGCCACCGCCCCCATGGCCCCGGTCTTGGTGGCCACCATCAACTCCCGGTTGGCGCGGGCCAGACGTTCACCCCGCTCGAGGAGGTCGCGGTTGGTGCGGGCCAATCGCCCGAAGGCCACGACCAGAGCGAGGGTCAGAGCCGTCCCCGACAGCAGCACGGTGAGGAAACCCTGGCGCCACAGGCTGCGATCCAACCGGGTGTACTCCTCCAGCAGGGCGGCCCCCTCGACTTCGACACCCAGAATGCCCACCAGCGACGGCGCGGGCCCGTCGGGCAGAGGGATGTACATCCGCAGGACGGCCAAGCCGCCGGCGGCGGGCCGGACCTCGGGTTGCGCCCCGTGTTGAACCTCTTGCAGCACCTCGCCCCAGATCAACCGCTCCACCTGGGCGGGCACGGGCGGGGGCACGATCGAGTCGCCATAGATCCGCGAGGGCAGCGCGCCGCGGGCATCGAAGACGGTGATCCGCTGGACGTGGGCCAACTGCGGCAGGGTGGCCACCTCGACGGCGGCCAGCAGCGGATCATCGACACCCTCGGCTCGCAGGGCGGCGAAACGACCTTGGAACAGCGCGGCCACCCCGCGGGATTCGCGCTCCGACAACCCGGCGCGCAAATCGCGACGCAACTGCAGGCGGGTGGCCAGCACCGTCGCCACCAGCACCGCCACCGCCGCCCCCACCGCGAGCAGGGTGGGGCCGTGCATCAAAACCGGTTTGCGATCGGGCATCAAAACTCCCATTCCAATCCCCCCGTCGCCGTGTGGGATGCGTACGTGTACAAGAGCACGTTCGAATTCTGCCGCTCGAACAGATACTCGGCAAACACCGTGGCGTGACGCCCCAGCTTGCGGTACAGCCGGGCGTTGGTCTCCACATCCTGGGTGTGGCGGTATTTGAAGAGGTCTTCCGGGGCCGGGGAGATGAACTGACGCTGGTAATCCCACTGGCTCCAGCGCGCTCCGCACTGGGTTCCCCACCGCGATCCCTCCCACCTCAGCGTTCCAGCCACTCCCCAGCGGTTGAAGTCATAGAACCCCACGGCCTGATCGCGATTGACCATCTGGAAGAGGCGCACCGTGGAACGGAGTCTGGGTTGGGCCGACCACTGGTGCTTCCAGGCCAGATCGGCGTTGAGTTGGGTGAATCGGGCGATGGTGTCCGGTTCCGGCACCCCCAACAGGTTGGCCGCCGGTCGGGAATCGTAGGGCCGGCTCTCATACCGCACCGTGGCTTCGAACGCCGAATTCTCGGCGTAGTCCCAGGCGACCACCGAACGCGGTCCGGTCTGCCAGAAGCCATCGAGCGGCGGGTTGAAGTTCTGCCGCTGCCACTGGTGGCCGATTTCCCAACGGAAGCCCCGACCCCGTGTCCAACGCACAGACGGGTGCGCGGTGAGTGAGTGAACCTTGGTCCTCACCGAACCCAGGCCATCGGCCAACGTCGAGGCATCGAACACCTGATTGGCGTAGAGGTATTGACCCACCAGTCCCGGACTCCAGCCCGACGGGCTTTGGTATCGGTACTCGCCATAGGTCGAGAGCCAGGCATCGCCCTCGACGGGCTGACCGATGAGGCCGGAGTCGACCGTCTTCAGGTAGCGACGCTCTTCGCCGCCGACAAAGAGGGTCCAGCGGTGGGCGTCGAGGGGCATGCGGAGCAGGAACGCCTCGAATCCGTACCCGGCGAAGGGGGTGTCCTGGGCATTGGTGCCGGAGAGCAGCGCATTGTCACGCCAACCGCCCGAACTGCGCAGGGTCACCGTGGTCGTCCACACCGGAATTTCCATTTCGAGGTCCGGATCGCGCGGATGGAGCGGACCGAGCACCGGTTGACCGGCCCGGAGCCCGACTCCGAAGAGCCACACTGTCAGTCCCCACCATCCCCAGACTCTCAGGATCGGCCACCAGGGGGAGAGACCGCTCCGACTGGGAATGGATGTCAGGATCGCCATGCGGCAGTGAACCCGTTCGATGAACCCGAGGGTGTCGGACACAATAAGGGCAGGCGAGCCGCAACCCGCGATTCGCCTGCCCCACCTTGAACTTCAAACCCGATGGCATCGACTCCGAGGAGTGCGATACCGATCAGCCGCGAGGACGGCCGGGACCCTTGCCGCCGCCGGTGCCACCGCCGTCGGTGGGCTTGTTCTCGCGGACAGCGACACCCAGATCCTTCAGCTGATCGCGGATCTCCGTGCGCAACTGCTGGGAGTCGGTGAGGAACTTGTCGCGGTTGGCCTTGAGCTGCTCACGGATCGTGTTGCGCTGCTCCTCGGTAGCCGTGCTCAGCGTCTTGGCCAGTTCGCGCTGGGCATCGATGAAGGTCTTGGACTGCTCCCGGTACTTGCCGATCTGGTCCTGAAGGGCCTGAGGCAAGGTGGACAGCACCTTGTCGGGCACCCCGATCCGGGGCACTTCGACACCGGGGCCACGGCCACGCTGGGGCTTCTCCGGACGGGCCGGCTTTTCGGTGGGGGGAGTGGTGGGGGGCGTCGGAGGGGCGCTTTGGGCGAACGAGCTCAGCGCGGTGATGGCGGCGAGCATCGAGGCCAGCAGGAGGGACTTTTTGGAGTTCATTTTTGAGTTGATTTGGATGAGGTCTGTTTCGGACAGGCGAGGCTTCGGCACTCCACTCGGAGACTTGAACCTCGCGGTTTCTGGAAAGCCCACTGCAGAGATCATGCCAAGGCCCGGGAACGCCTCGGAGGGTGGCTCACCCCCGTTACATGAGGCTTCCACCCCGTTGTTGCCTCTGTAACACCCGTCGCACGGCCCCATTGGGAACTATTCCCCACCCCGCTGGAACCCGGGTGGGGACGATCCCCCAACCCAGGATCCACCGGTCGGGGATCGACACCCACCCCGCCTCGCCGTCGGCGTTCGAACAGTTCGCGTTCTGCCTCTTCGGATCCTATGCTGACCCCCATGGGAGATTCGCCCGCCGCTCCGATTCCGATCCGGAACACCTGGAAAGCCGTTGTCGATCACGCTCGACGCTATCAGGACTTCACCTACGTCTATCCGGTCATCTCGCGCCGGTCGCGGGGGCTGTCCATCGGGGTGAATCTCAACCCGGACAAGCAGTGCAACTTCGACTGCGTGTATTGCGAGGTGGATCGCACCACTCCGGGCAAGGCCCGTGAAGTCCGCCTGGATCAGGTGCGGGACGAACTGCGTTGGCTCATCGACCATGCCTTGAACGGCGGGCTCGGCCGCGAGGCCAAGTTCAGCGACGCCCCGCCCGAGGTGAGCCGGATCGTCCGCGACGTGGCCTTCAGCGGCGACGGCGAACCCACCATGGTCTCCAACTTCGATGTCTGCGTGGAGGTGGTGGCCGACGTGCTGCGAGAGAAGGGGCTTTCGGAGACCAAAATCGTGCTGATCACCGATTCGGCCGGTCTCGACAAGGCCTCGGTCCGCCGCGGGTTGTCGCTGATGGAAGCCCACCACGGAGAGGTCTGGGCCAAGCTCGACGCCGGCACCGAGGAGTACTACCGGCACATCAACCGCAGTTCGGTGCGCTTCGAGCGGATCCTGGGCAACCTGCTGGAAACGGCACGCGTTCGACCCATCGTCATCCAGAGCCTCTTCCTCAAGACCCACGGCCAGCCGATGTCTTCGATCGAACTGGACGCCTATTGCCGGCGCCTCAACCAGATCCGGGACGGTGGCGGGTCGATCCGGGAGGTGCATGCGTACACGCTGGCACGGCCCACGCCAGAAGCCTGGGCCACACGCCTGAGCGTCGAAGAACTATCGGCAGTGGCGGAAACCATCCGGACCCAGACCGGACTCCGGGTGGAAGAGTTTCCCTAGGAGGCAAACAACAACTCCCGCGGGGATCCCCATCATTCAGGGGTCCAGCGGGAGTGGATGGGTGAGCTTCTGGTTCAGCTCACGTACTCACGCGGATCGGCCACTCGACCGGCCAGCGCACTGGCGGCCACGGTGGCCGGTGAGGCCAGGAACACCTGGCTTTCCTTGTGACCCATGCGGCCGGGGAAGTTCCGGTTGGTGGCGCTGATGCACTTGAGCGGCGCATTCATGCGGCCGAAGGTGTCCACCGGTCCACCCAGACAGGCCGAACAACCGGCATTCTCGGTCATTTGCACGCCGGCCGACACGAGGATGTCCCAAATCGTCTGGTTGCCCCAACGGGTGTTCTGCAGGTCATGGACGATCTCCGGGGTGGCAGGCACGCCGAAGGTGTCGATGACCACCTTCTTGCCCCGGAGCACGCGGGCGAATTCCACGAAGTCACTGGTCTTGCCACCGGTGCAGGAACCGACGTAGGCCCGGTCGAGTTGGACATTCGACAACTCCTTGGCCGACTTGCGTTGGCCGGGGTCGGGGTGGCAGGCCACCGTGGGCTCGAGCCGGGAAAGATCGATGACGATCTCGCGGGTGAACTTCTGGTCCCGATCGACTTCGACCGGTTCGTAGGTGGCCCGGGTGCCATTCAGGCGAGTGCGGGCATCGACGTACTCGGCCGTGCGCGCATCGAAGGGGAAGATGCCATTCTTGCCGCCGGCCTCGATGGCCATGTTGGCGATGGTCATGCGGTCATCCATCGACAAGGTCGCGATGCCGGAACCGTGGAATTGCATGGCCTGATAAGTGGCTCCGTCGAAGCCGATCTCACCGATGGCGTGCAGGATGATGTCCTTGGCCATGACGCCCGGCTGCAGCTTGCCCTCGAGCCGAAAACCGATGGTCGACGGCACCTTGATGAGCAGCTTGCCCGTCCCCATGACGAAGCCCGCGTCGGTGTTGCCGATGCCAGTGGCGAACTGGTTGAAGGCGCCGGCCATGCACGTATGCGAGTCGGTGCCGAAGAGCACCTCGCCCGGACGGGTGTGCCCCTTCTGGGGCAGGGCGGCGTGGCAGACGCCGGCGTACTGGGAACCGTACTGGCGCTTGAGCAAGCCCTTGGTGGCGTCGAACTTCCAGGCGCCGTTGGGATCGTCGATGACGTCGTAGAAATAGGGGATATCCTGCTCCCGAACGAAGTCGCGCAAGATGTCGACGTTGCGGTTCGACTTGGAGTCGGACGTGAAGATGTAGTGGTCGGGGATGATGACGATCCGATTGCGATCCCACACCTTGGCCGTCTGACCGAACTCGCGCTTGAAGACGCCGATGGTCCCTGGACCGCAGACGTCGTGAGTCATCAGGACATCGGCATTCACCCAGATGTTGTCACCGGCGGACACCTGGGATTTGCCCGCGGCTCGGGCCAACAGCTTTTCGGTCAACGTCATAGAGTCGGTGTCGACGATAGCCAACGGACGGAGCCGGCCGCAACCGCGAGTTCTTGGGGCGATTTCGCGTGTCGGCAACAGCTCCGGCAAGGCCCATGCGGGGGAGGGCGTGAATTCTTGAGCGGAACATCGCAGGGAAGGCTCCGCGGGACCAGGCCTCCGGTCGCTGAGGAGGCTCTGGGAGTGGAGCGTTTGCGCTGCGCGCTGGGAGGGGCTGACTGTTCGCTTCCAAGGCTCCCTCCAGCCCGGTCCCGCTGCCGCTCAGGGTCGGCCGGATCGGTCTGGTCAACGGATGGGATGCCCAGGAATACAAGAATCGGGCAAGACGGAGACGGATTCAGGGCTCGAGCAACCTCAGGATCTGGTCGAGTTTGCGGTTCAACGCGACAGAAGGCGAACCGGCTCCGGACTGGATCTCTTGAGAAACTCTGGGGACTTCGACAATACGGTCGGACGGGTGGTATTCGGAGAGGCTTCGGGCGTTGCGGACGGTGGACGCATCGGCCGTGGCTGGAGCCATCAACACGACCGGCGCCCGATTCCGCAGCGACGGCGGCAAGCTTCCGAGCGTGGCGCGGACATCGTGGATCACTCCGAGCCGGTTGGAGGCCACAATCAACGGGAAGGCCCTCAGACGGAGAATCAAGTCCCGGTTGTCGCCGTCGGCGGTGAGGGGGCTCAAGAGCCCTCCGGCCCCTTCGACCAGAGTGAGCCCGCTCCGCGTGAAATGCCGGCCGATGTGTTCGGCCACCTGCATCAAGCTCACGGTCCGCCGCTCCAACCGGGCCGCCAAGGCCGGGCTCAGGGGGGCCTCGAAATGCCAGGGATTGATTTCATCCAACGTCTGGGCCCCGCCCGAGGCCGCCGCCAAGGCCTTCGCGTCATCTCGACCGCCGCTGCACAGCGGCTTGAAGGCCCGGACTGGCCGCCCGGTTTGGACGCAACGCCGCACCAGAAGGGCCGACAACACGGTCTTGCCGACTCCGGTCCCCGTGCCGGTCACCACCAGAATCTGCCGTCGCGCTGCCATGGATGGCGACTGTGTCGAGCCCGCGCTCGAGCGACCAGCCCATTCGCCCCTTGTGCGGCCTTCCGCCGATTTGTCACGGTCATCCCCGTCCGGGGGCGACTCCGGCACCGAACACCATGAACTCCAGCGCACCCGGCACTCAGGCCACACCGTTGCTGTCGAACCCGCGGCCGACGCCCTTGGCCCGTCGGATCATCCCCTGCCTGGATGTCCACGACGGTCAGGTGACCCGCGGAGTCCAATTCGGCCGGGCCGAGGAGGGCGGACTGCGCAATGTCGGCGACCCCGTGGCCATGGCCCTCCGCTACGATGCCCAGGGCGCCGACGAGATGGTGTTCTTCGACATCACGGCCAGCGCCCACGGACGCGCCTCGATGATCGGAGTCATCGAACGGGCGGCCGACCAGTGCTTCATGCCGCTGACCGTCGGAGGCGGCATCCGGACGGTCGACGACATGGGACTCATGCTCCGGGCCGGCGCCGACAAGATCAGCATCAACTCCAGCGCCATCTCGAATCCGGACCTGATCCGTCAGGGAGCCGAGAAGTACGGCAGCCAATGCATCGTGGTTTCCATCGATGCCAAGAAGATCGGGCCCGACCGCTGGGGCGTCTTCGCCGCCGGGGGGCGCAAGGAGACGGGCCTCGACGCCCTCGAGTGGGCCCGGCGGGCCTGCGAACTGGGGGCCGGCGAGATCGTGCTCAACTCGATCGACGCCGACGGGACCAAGCAGGGGTTCGACCTCGTGATCACCCGTCGCATCAGCGAATCGGTGGGTGTTCCAGTGGTCGCCAGCGGCGGGGCCGGCAACTTGCAGCACCTGGCCGACGTGTTGAAGGAAGGCCGGGCCGACGCCGTCCTGGCCGCCAGCATCTTCCACTTCGGCACCCATACCGTCCGCGAAGCGAAGGAATTCCTCGCCACCCAAGGCATCACGGTCCGGCTTTGATGGATCCCGATCGCCCCAGTCGGGTCCCGGCTGGGGGAGGGTCGGTAAAAATAGTCAGCGAAAGGAATTGCCCTGAACCTGAGAATAAGGAGGATGGGTGCTGTCTGTCAGAGATCTAGTGCTTCCAAGGCGTGGTGAATCCTCAGGTGAACTTGGTTCGGTGATGATTTGAAACCCGGCAGTCGGGAACAACCTCGAGAACGCAAGCGGTACTCCGAACAGCAAGTCATCAATGAGCAACAAACTGTTTGTCGGAAACCTTTCCTACAATACCACCGAGAACGAACTCCAGGACGCCTTCGCCGCTTACGGCACCGTTCTGGAAGCCAACCTGATGGTCGACCGCGTGAGCGGCCGTCCCCGCGGTTTCGGCTTCATCACCTTCAGCACCCCCGACGAGGCCCAGAAGGCTGTCGAGGCCATGAACGGCGCCCAGGTCGGCGGCCGTCCCCTGACGGTCAACATCGCCCGTCCCCGTGAAGACCGTCCGTCCGGCGGTGGCGGCGGCTACGGTGGCGGCGGCTACGGTGGTGGTGGCGGCCGTGGTGGCCGTGGCGGTGGCGGTGGCGGCTACGGTGGTGGCGGCCGCGATCGGTACTGATCCGGATCGGTATTGAACCGTTCCCACGTCATTCTTCTTTCACGGGCGAAGGCTGGAGTCTTCCGGTCTTCGCCCTTTTTCTCGTTCCTGTTCCCGTTTTTCGGATGAGCTGCCTGCAGATCGTCCAATCCAGTCCCTGTTCCCGTCCCGATAGAGTCCTGTCCTCATGAAAGAAAACGCCATCGAAGTTGAAGGCCGCATTTCCAGCGTCCTGGCTGGCACCATGTTCCGCGTCGAATTGAACAATCAGCACCTGGTCTTGGCCACGGTCTGCGGCAAGATGCGCAAGCGCTGGGTCCGGCTCACCGTGGGTGACCGGGTCAAGATGGAGATGTCTCCGTACGACCTGAACAAAGCGCGCATCACCTGGCGGATCGGCTGAGCCACCGCCCATTCCGCGTTCCTCCGTATCTATCTGCTCGATTTTTCCCCTTCCCTCACGGATTCCTTGCCAACAATGGATTTCAGACAACTGGGCCTAGACCCGCGCGTGCTCCGCGCCGTGGACGACGCCGGCTACACCGAACCGACACCGATCCAGGCTGCGGCAATCCCGGTCATCCTCTCCGGCAAGGATCTCATCGGCATCGCGCAGACGGGAACCGGCAAGACCGCCGCCTTCACCCTGCCGCTGCTCACCCGTCTGACGACCGGTCACTCCAGCCCCGGCCACATCCGGGCGCTGATCCTGGCCCCGACCCGTGAACTGGTGGTCCAGATCCACGAGAATGTCCGGGCGTATGCCCAGTACCTGTCCCTCAGTGTGGCCACGGTCTTCGGAGGCGTGGGCGAGAAGCCCCAGATCGAGGCGCTCCGACGGGGAGCCGACATCATCATCGCCACGCCGGGCCGATTGCTGGACCTCATGGGCCGGCGCTACGGCAACTTCTCCGGCATCCAGCATCTGGTGCTCGACGAAGCCGACCGCATGCTCGACATGGGCTTCCTGCCGGCCATCCGGGATGTGGTGCGACAACTGCCCAAGCGACGGCAGACTCTCCTCTTCTCGGCGACCCTGTCGCGCGAGATCGAGGCCGTGACCCGCGAATTCCTGCAGTCACCGCAATCGGTCGAGATCGGAAAGCGTTCCAATCCGGCCGAGACGGTCTCCCAGTCGGTCTACGAGGTGCCCCGCCACCTCAAGCCCGCCTTGCTGCAGCAGCTGCTGCGTGATCCCGCCCTCGAAATGGTGCTGGTGTTCACCCGCATGAAGCACGGGGCCGATCGGATCGCCCGGCGGCTCGAGCAGAGTGGCATCCGCACCGCGACGCTGCATTCCAACCGGTCTCAAAACCAACGTCTTCGGGCCCTGTCCGAGTTCAAGGGCGGAGCCGTGCGCGTTCTCGTGGCGACCGACATCGCCGCCCGGGGCATCGATGTGGACGGCATCTCGCACGTGGTGAACTTCGATTTTCCGCCAGCTCCCGAAGACTACGTCCATCGGATCGGCCGCACCGGGCGGGCCAATGCCGTGGGTGACGCCATCAGTCTGGTCAGTCCCGACGAATCCAACGACCTGCGCGCTCTGGAGCGATTCATCCACCGGACACTGCCCCGCAAGCGCTTGGATGGGTTCGACTATTCGGCTCCGGCTCCGGCGGCATCCCCGGATACGCGACGCGGACCCGGCCCGTCGGGTGGACGAGGCGGCTCTCCGGGCCGCGGACCCCGGCCCCCCGGCGGTGGCAGTGGTAGCGGCGGTTCGGGCGCAGGCCCGTCCCGCGGCGGCAACTTCAGGCCGCGGCGATTCCGTTGACCGGTTTTGGGACGCCGTCCTGAGCCCGGTGCAACAAGCCCAACCCTCCCGGCCCAACCCTTCCTACCTGCGGGCGGTGTCGACTGGATGGCCGACGCCATACCCCTCCCTACCCGGCGCTCCCCACTCGGCGACCCCGCGGTGGATGGGGCCGACTGACACCGGGTTTGTCGATCTGCGCCCTCCCCGGGCGCACCATGAAAAAAGGAGGCCGGGCTTTCGCCCGGCCTCCGTGTCATAAACGAGTCTCTGACTGGCTCAGCGCTTGGCGCGGATGAACAGCGCAGCGCCATCCACCGTGATCTCATCCCCGCTCTTGATGGCGGAGTCGGCATAGGTGCCGTTGAGGGTGGTGGAGGTCTGCAGCGTGCCCGTGCCGTCGAAGGTGATCTTCACCTTGCCGTTGGCACCCACAGCCGCCTTCAGGTTGCTGATGGCGGAGACGACAGGAGCAGTGTTGAAGTCCCAGTAGGCGATCAGGCCCTTGGAGGCCGCGAGGGCCGTCGGCAGGGTGCCCTTGGACAGAGCGACCACGTCGGCCTCGACCAGCTCCTTACCGAAGACCGAGAAGTCGTCGATGAGGGCGTGGCTGAGTTCACCGCCATTGGCACCGGAGCCCATGTAGAAGGCGTCGATGTCGGTCGGCAGCTTGGCCGTGCTCTCGCCCGAGAGGAACAGCTGGCCGTCGATCCAGATGTTCTTGGCGGCACCCTTCTTGGTGAACACGAACAGGTGGTACGCATTGGTCCACCAGGACGAGTCGCCAGAGTATCCGGGGAAGGTGTCGATACCCGCCGAGATGCGCTGGGTGGCACCATCGCAGCAACCCACGGTGTCGAAGTAGATGTTCTGGTTGCTCCACGGCGTGTGGCTGTGGAAACCGCGATTGTTCGGGCTGCCCGGGCTGTTCATCGTGAACGCGGAGCTGTCGGCGATGTCGAGCTTCTTCTGCCAGAAGGCGATCGTGAGCTCGTCGTTGGCAGTCGCCGCGTTGACCTTGGCGAGGAAGTCGCGGTTGAAGCTGACCACCGGCCCACCCTTCATGGTGAGATTGATGGCCTTGTCACCGGCCTTGCCAGTGGCGCCAGCGCCGTCGGCCGTGAAGACCGCCGAGCCCATGAGCAGGCCGGGGTAACCACCCGCCTTGTCTTCGGTCGTGCCGCTGTAGGCACCCGAGGTGAAGCTGTAGTCGTAGGTCGCGGGCTTGCCACCGGCATCCAGATAACCCAGCGAGACGGTATGGACCGACAGGCTCGCGGCCAGGGCCGGCGGGGTGTACTTGATGGTGATGATGTTGCCGTCCTTGGTGACGGTCGGGGTCACGGTCTGGCCGTCGTACTTCAGGCTCACGTTCTGGGCGGTCCAGGCCGTCTTGCCGTCGCGGTGCACGATGGTGATGGAGGCCGCCGGGCTCACGCCCTTGGCGTTCGCGGCCGGGCTGATCTGGGTGTAGGCACCGGCCGGGTCGGCCGGGAGTTCCACCGCAGAGCTCAGGAACTTGCCCGCGATCGGGGTCAACTTGTTGGCCGCCGTGGTGTCGCCTTCTTTGCGCCAGGCGATCTGGCCGTAGTCACCGCCGCCGCCCTCCTTGTAGACCATGCGGACGAAGTACTTCTTGCCGGCGGTCAGAGCAACGGGCTCCGAAGTGCGCGGGCTGTCGGGCTCGGTGAAGAAGTTGCAGCATCCGGTCTCCTCGGCGATCTGGGCCAGATTGGCCTCCTTGTCGTCGGAGCTGATGAAGAACTGCGAGGCGTCATCCGAGTAGATGAAGAAGCGGTAGCTGCCGCTTTCGGACGGGGTCAGGAAACCCTCCATCGAGGCACCGTAGTTGTCCTTCGAATCGTTCGGCAGGGCATCGCGGCTGTTGAACGCGAACACGGCGGCCGTCATGTCCGGAGAAGCCGGCCAGCGGGGATCCTGGTAAAGGTTGTCGACCGGAGTGCCGTTGATGCCACCCCAGAACGAGAACTTCAGCACGCCATCCTTGACGTTCAGGAAGGAGTAGAAGCTGGCCGTGCTGTTGGCGGCGACCGCGTTCTTGGAGGTGTCGACCACGTTGTTGACGGTGACCGTGTAGGCCACGGCGCCCGGGGTCTGGGCGGCGGTGGTCAGAGTCACCACGTTCTTCTTCACGGCCGCCGCGGTGACCGCGAGGTTCGGGCTGAAGGAGTAGTTGGCCAAAGTGGTGGCCGAAGCGGCGTCGACGGCCTCCGAGAAGGTCAGCGTGACCGTCTTGAAGTCACCGGCGGTGCTCGCCGAGACGAGCACCGGCTTGGTCACGTCGATCGGGTTTGTGCCGGCCTGAAACTCCTGGAGGTTGGTCGCGCCGTCCTTGTCGAAGTCGAGGGCGGCATCGGCGGCGCTGTTCGGGTTGAATCCGTAGTCCTGTTCCCAGGTGTCAGGCATGCCGTCCTTGTCGGTGTCCACCGGAGGGGTGCCGATGGGGGCGCCCTTGACGATGGCCTGGATGTCCTTCTGCGACAGGGCTCCCTTGAAGATGGCGAAGTCGTCGATGATGCCGTCGGGAGCGTTCTTGTCGCTGGCCGCTCCGATGAAGAGCTGGGTGAAGTCGGTGGGCAGCGGACCCACACCCTCGGTCTGCTCGGCGAGCAGCTCACCGTCGATGTAGATCTGCTTGGTCTCCTTGTTCTTGACGAAGGCGTAGTGATGCCAAGTGGTCCAATCGAACCCATCCGGGGCGGCCTGATCGAGGCGCTGGGACGGGGCGGCGCAGCAGCCGTTGCTGTCCAGATAGATGCGGCCGTTGGACCAAGGCACGTGGGCCTGGATGCCGCGACCCTGGCTGGCCGCGACGAACCAGAAGGAGGAGCTGTTGACGTTGGAGAAGTTCTTCTGCCAAAGCACGATCGACACGGCGTCGTCGGCCGCGGCGAGGTTCATCGGGTTGGCGTCACCCTCGGCCTCCACCAGGATGTGGCCCCGGGAACTGTTGGCCTGCGACACGTCGAAGCCACGGCCACCGCCCGGGCGACCGCCGCCCGCCTCGGTGATCTTGGCGGCATCGTTGATGGTGCCCACGTACTTGCCGTTGGTGGACTTGATGGAAACGCCGTCGGCTTCGACGCGCTCGAAATCCCAGTACGCGAGGACCGGGGGGGTGGATTGGGCTTGCGCCGCAACCGTGCCCAGGGTGAGGGCGGCCAGACCGGCGAGGAGCCGGTACGAGGCCTTATTGGGGTTTTGATTCATAACTCGGGAGTTGATGAGGTTGACGCCCCCCACTTCAGGCCTATCGATGCATTCTGAGCATTCTGGTGCGGACACCATTCGGCCTGACGAGGCCTTCAGCTCGTGGTGCTTGAGCGGTCTCAACGGGGGTAACTGGGGCACTCCATACGAAACGCCACGGAGCCACAAGCGAAAACGTGATCGGAGGGATCACAAAGTTATTCACACCCTACCTGAACGCCACCCCGGGATCGGGCGGAGTGTCACTGCCGTTGCCGAAGCCCGGTTTCAGACACCATCACCGACCGAGCACCCGGGGGCCAGGGTCGGCGCTGGGTACGCCCCCCGGGCCAGCGCACCTCCAAGGCCGTCGGTGGTTCCGGGGCCGCCAGCACGGTGTCGAAGGAATCCTGGGACCTGAATCCCGATCCGGCGTGGATCTCGCGAGCCGGGCCGAGGCGCTTACCCATCACCAGCCGGATCACGGCCCCGACACCCTCCGGATTGCCCGGTGATCCCTCCAGAGCCACTCGAACCCCCGGCTTGCCGACGCGATTGCGCAAGATCCGGGTCTTGCCCGCATGCTGGCCCACCGCCAAATCAGGGCGGCCATCGCCGTCCAGATCGGCCACGGCACTGCCGCGCTGTTCACCGGGCAGACTGAAGCCGGCCTCGCGGGGCGAAAGGCTGCGGAACCCGCCCCGTCCGTCGCCCAGCAGCACCAATCCCGTTCCGGCGTCTTGGCGTGCAGTTTCCACATCCATGCCAAAAAAGTTCTGGGCCAGGAACAGATCTTCATGCCCGTCTCCATCGAAATCGACGATCGAAATCCCGAACGCCGGCGCCCATTGGGCCTCGACCGGCAGTGGGCGACCCTCGAAGCGCCCTCCCCGATTCAAGAACACCATGGAGTCGAAGGTGTCTGCACTGAGAGACTGGGCACGGGCCGCCAGCGGACCCAGCAGGGAGTCGAGACTCAGCGCGGCGAACTCGCGGTGGGACTGGACCCGCTCGGCCAGGGCCGGAATCGCCTGCGACAGCGCCGACCACGAACGCCATGGGCGGTCTCGATCGCCCAACGGATCGGTCGAGGCCAACAGGGTGAGGATGCGTCCGGGTTCGTGGAACTCCCCGTACAGCATCCGGACCGGTGCGGAGATTCGACCCGGTGAATCGACCCTCCAGTTGCGCCCGACATTGGAGGCCACCAGGTCCAGTCGGCCGTCTCCGTCGAAATCTCCGGCGCCGACCCCGTTCCACAGCCCATGCCACGCACCCAGTCCGGACTCGGCGGTGGCCTCGACCCAACGGCCGCCCTCATTGCGGAAAAGCCGCAGCGTATCCCAGTCGCCCGCCAACACGAGGTCCGGATCCCCGTCAGCGTCCACGTCGGTGAAGATCGCCCCACTGGTTCGAGTGGATTTCGTTATCGTTATTGGTTTGCCCCAGCCCGAAATCTGCCCCGGAAGAAGGACGGTTTCGGAGGTCTCGGGGTACCGACCTGCCCGGCTGCGGGCACCGACCAGGAGGTCCAACCGTCCGTCGCCGTCCACATCGGCCAAGGCCATCGCCCCGGTGGTCGCCTCGTCGGCCGGAGCGTTGGTGGCCACGACCGCCTGCCCCGACTGGAGGCTCCAGCTGTGGAACCGCGGCGCCTGGGCCAGAGCCGCTTTCACGTTGGAGAGCCCGGTGAGGATCTGCGGCGGCGCAACGCCTTGACGCTGCACCAGCACTTGAAGGGCGCCGGGTCGGTCTGCGGCTCCCATGGCCACCGCCAGGGCACCGGTCTCCGGAACAAAACCGGCGGGCCCGTCATTGCGCAGCACCCGAAAACGGCCGTCTTCGTCGGCACTGATGAGCAGGTCGGTATCGCCATCGCCATCCCAGTCGGCCCAGGTCAGACCCGGAGCCTCCGTACCCAGACGGCGCGGCAACAGGGGTTGGCGCTCCCACTCCGTGGCATCGGGTTCCCGCGGGACGGGATCGGGATCGGTGACCAGACCCTCGAACAGCGGTTGCGGAGGCGCGGGCACCGGCGCCGGGTCGAGGGTGTCCCGCTCCTCGATTTCGACGAGTTGATTGGGCTCGAGCCCGCCGATCACCGTGCGGCGTCCGTTGCGCCAGGTGACTTCGACCTCCAGATGGCGCGACTGCCCCGCGGCAAACACCCGAAGGGCCTGATCACCCGACAGGTAGCGGCCGCCGGAAATCATTTCCTGCGTCTGGCTCACCGGCCCGCCGGTGACCTTGAGCCGGGCTCCGATGCCTGCGGTGTTGCCGCGGGCCCCCTTGAGGCGGACGGCCAGACGCGGGGCCGGACTGCCATTGCACAACACCCGGGCGGGGCCGTTGAGCACATTGACCACGACATCCAGATCTCCGTCGTTGTCGAGGTCGCCGAAGGCCATGCCGTGGGCGAACCCGCGCTGATCGAAGCCCCAGCGCGCGCCCGTGTCTTCGAAGGTCAGGTCGCGGCGATTGCGAAAGGCCATCGACGGGGTGTTGCGGGGCGGGAGCAGCGCCAGGGCGCGCTGGCGGGTTTCCGGAGTCTTCCAGAGGCCCTCCCGGATGATGCGGCTCTGGGCGTCGATATCCTGCACATCGTGGAGATTGCCGGTGGTCAGCAGCAGGTCTTCCCAGCCGTCGAGATCCACATCGAGGAAGGCCGCAGACCAGGTCCAATCGGTGGCCGCCACGCCCGCGAACTGGGCTATCTCGGCCCAGGTGCCGTCGCCCCGGCCGAGTTGAAGGGCGTTGCGGGTCACCTCGGGGCGGAACTGCGGGCGTTCAACCGGCCAGCGCACCACCCCGTCGAGCGTGTCGGGTCGTTGACGCGCCCGATCGTCGCCCCGGGGGCTGAGCATCTCGGCGACGAAGAAATCGTCGTGGCCGTCACGGTTGATGTCGGCCGCGTCCATGGACATCGACGAGAGGGGCTGGTTGCGCAGGGCGAAGTCGGGGGCCGCTTGGAATCGCTTGCCACGGTTGAGCCACAGCCGGTCGGGCCAGTGGACGAAATCATTGCACACGTACAAATCCGGCTGATGGTCGCCGTCGAGGTCGCGGAACATCACCGCCAAACCCCAGTCCCGGGGGGCATCGCTCAGGGCCTGTCCGCGCTCGTCCAGAAACAATCCGACATTCCAAGGAGCCACCACCACGTTCGTCCCACCCCGGTTGATGTAGAACGCGTCGGGTTCTCCCCGTTCCAGGACCTCGAGGTTGCCGTTGAGGGCGGGGACTCCGAGGTAGCGATCCTTCGGTTCGATCACCGTGCTGCCGTCGGGCTGGCGACGCTGGACGAACCGGCCGCCTTTGGGCGGATCGTGGAAGGTGTCGGTGCGGTAGTGGGTGACATACACGTCGAGGTCGCCGTCGCCATCGACATCGGCCAAGGCCATCGACGTGGCCCCCGTGTTGCGCAGGAACCCCATCTCGGACTCGGTGAAATTCCCCCGGCCGTCGTTGCGGAAGGCGCGGGTTCCCCCTCCGAGGCTGTTGACGAGGAGGTCGAGGTCGCCGTCGCCGTCGAGGTCGGCGAAGTTGCAACCCGTGGAGTACTGATCCGGACACGCCACCCCGGCCCGGGCGGTGATGTCCTCGAAGCGCCAATCCCCGAGATTCCGGTACAGAACATTGTCGCCCTCGAGCCGGCAGAAATACACGTCGACGCGCCCATCGCCATCGACATCGCCCAAGGCGACACCCGAACCCAGCTCCAGAAGACGGTTCCGCGCGACCGCGGCGTCGGAGAGGTGATTGGTGAAACCCAAGCCGGTGAGCGCCGGCGGCTTGAGGGCGAATCCCGGTCCCGGAACAGGCCCCGCTCCGGGGCCGGGACTCACCGCCGCCCGTCGGAATCCGGTTTCCGATTGCCACTGCAAGGACGGGATCGGGTCGGCGACGACATGGCCCAGGAGCAGGGCGAACGCCACACAGGCGGTTCGACTCGACACGCTCACACCACGCGACTGGGCAAGGCTGTTCAAGGGACGGGGGATTGTTCGCACTTTATGACCCGAACCCGGCCCAATCCAGCAGGAATATGGCCATGATGGATCCCAGAACCCGAGCAGACCGGCAGGCGAACCGGCCCGATGCTCGACAAGCCGGCCCGTGCAGAGCCAGCGTGCCGACTCTTCCCATGAATCGCAGACACTTCCTGAAGCACGGCACACTCGGCCTCGGAGCCCTGGCCTCGGGATGCTCACTCGGGCCGTCGGGAGCGGTGAGGGCGGTGGGGCCGGAGCGCCTGTTCTTCACCTCGGCCGGCAAGACCTGCGTCATCGACGCCACAGGCCGCGGCTTTCGCGCCTTGGATGTCTCGGCACCCGGGCAGGTGACCTGGCAGCCGGCCGGCTTCTTGGAAGACGGTCGGGTTCTTCTGCTGAGCATGGAGGCGCGCCGGGACGGTCCCGGCCGTCCCTTCGACGAGTACTACCACCAGACGCCAACCCACGTGTGGGCCTACGATCTCGATCAGAAGTCCCTTCAAGAACTGGCCACGCGGGATCGCCTGGCGCCGTTCTATGCCCCGCAACTGGTGCTTCAAGGCGGACGCATCCTCATGCAAGTGATCCGCACCCGGCCCGGGCAAACCTTCAACATGCGTTTGGATGGTTCGGAGGCCCGAGAGTTCACCGGGCCCGACGAAGGACTGCCCTATGGATACAGCCTCAGCCCCGACGGAGAGCGGGTGGCCTTCCATCTGGCCAGCCGGGAGGGTTACCAGATCTGGACCTGTGACACCCGCGGAGGCAACCGGGTGAAGGTCGCCGCCCAACCCGGTCATTTGTATTTCGGACCCAGTTGGTCTCCCAATGGTCAGTGGTTGGTCTTTCAAGACTGCCACGCACCGGTGGATCCAGGACACGACTGGTCCGACGTCTGCGTGTGCCGCCCGAATGGGACCGGATTGCGAATGCTCACCGAGGGTCAGTCCATGTGGTTCGCAGCCACCTACGGCACGGCAAGCCATCGCGGCGGCGGTTCCAATGTGCCCGTGTGGACGCAGGATGGCCACATCCTCGTCCCCTTGCGCATCCCGGGCTCGAGGGTGCCTTGGGAATATCAGGCCCAGCGGCCCGACACCGATCACTTCAACCGCGAGTTCAAACCCGCTCAGGCGCGCGGCGGCACCGCCATCGCACGGATCGATCCGCAAACCGGATCCATCGTATTCCTGACGCCCCGCGCGGAGGGTGTCTGGGATTTCCGCTGCACGGAGTCCCCGGACGGACACCGGATCGCCTTCTGTCGGGCTGAGACCGGTGGCATGCCTCGCTTGTGGGTGATGGATCGAAAAGGCCGGCATTCCCAGGAGATCCACGCCGGGATCGGCACTGGCGGCCTGGATCATCCGCGGTGGCTGCCCCGAAAACCCGCCTCCTCCCAGTTTGGATACCGGTGACTTCCCGGAGCTCACCCTCCGCCCGCAGTCCTTGCTGAGTGGCCACTCCTCGGGGTTGGCACGCAACGACGGCACGGCGGATTCATGGACTGGGGGGAACACAAAGCCACCTCGGAGCCTGTCCCTTATAAGAGGGGCCGGCCCGCACCCATCAATTCAATGACCCAAGGCAACGGGTTGGGAATTGACAAGGGGATCGATCAATTGCAAACTGTTTGCATTGGTTTGAAACTCGCCCCTTATTCCCTATGAAACTGCCCTTGATCGTTCCAGCGTTGACCCTGGTGATTCCTGCGTTTTCCCAAACTTTCATCCAATCCGGCCATGTCGATATCGGTATCGGATACGAAGATAAGGCCTTTGATTTGCATGTGCATCAGGAGGAGCCCTTGGAACAAGAGTTCGCGCCGGGCGAGGCGGTGTTCGCCATCGGATCCGCCGCGGCCGGAGTTTCTCCGGGCGGCGCTTTCACCAGTTTTCTGGGGGCTTCGGGCACACCGGTTTGGGTGCTTCCCTCGACGGAGAATTCTCAATTGCCCTTCCTCGGGTTTGGCACCGAAGAACTCACCGCCAGCGAGTGGTCGGGGAACATCAGCCTGAGCCTCAAGGCCATCAGCGGCCCCGGAACCTTCTCGGTCTGGGGCGTCAGCGGGTTCGGGGCTCCCGAACTCAAGATGTCGTCGGTCAATGGCATCAGTGCCGATGATCGACTCCTGTTGGTCCCCGGCAGCCACGGTCACTTCAACGTCGGCTTCTCGGCCCCCGGCGACTATCTGGTGACCCTCGAGGCCTCGGGCAACCACCTCATCGACGGCCTGCGCACCAGTGATCCGGCCACCTACCGCTTCCAGGTGGTGCCCGAACCCTCCACCTGGGCCTTGGCCTTGAGCGGCTTCGCCGCGGGTGCGCTTTGGCTCCGCCGAAAAGACCGCTGAAACGCGGACAATCCCACCGGGGTGGGATTCCGTGGAGCAGCCTCGGAGTCGGTCCATCGGAATACGCCATGGGTTGCTGGATGAGCAGAACCGCTCGATACGCCGCCCGCCCTTCACCTTTCGCCCTGCGATCAGTCCCAACCAAGACGCCGGGAATGCCGGAAGGCTGTTGTTTTACCCCTAACACACTGTTGTTGCCTTCATCGTCCAGACCCGTCACAACCCTCGGCCATGATACCCGACCGAGCCCAACCCACCCCGATCGGCAATGCGGCCCAGTTTAAGGTGGCACGAAAGGCTGTCGTGCCGGCGGTCTTGGGATTCGCCCTGTTCCAGCTTGGTGTCGCCGGAGGGTCCGCTTCGGATTCCCCTCAGGCCGAACGGTCCTGGTTGCTCGAACCGGTGCCGCGCGAGGCGATGCGACCCCTCAGCACGGATCGTCCCGACCAGACCGAGAGCGCCTACTCCGTCGACGCAGGGCATGTTCAGTTCGAGGTCGAGGCGGCCAAGGCCACCTTCGGAACCGTGGCGCCGGATGGAGACCGATCGGGCCGGGAGCTGGTCGTGGGCGGGGTCAATGCCAAGGTGGGGCTCACACCCCGAAGCGACCTGCAGTGGGTGTATGATGGGCAGGTGTATTCCTGGAGCCGCTCAGAGATCACCGGACGCATGGAGCAGAGATCGGGCGCCGGCGACCTGCAGACCCGACTGAAGTTCAACCTCTGGGGCAATGATGGCGGACCCACCGCCCTGGCCCTGATGCCCTATGTGAAATGGCCCTTGTCGGGCTCCCATGTCCGCAATGGACATGCCGAGGGCGGGCTGATCGTCCCCATGGCCGTGGATCTGGCCCCGGGGTGGTCGCTGGGCGGCCAGACCCAGATCGACTGGGTCCACTACGACCCGGCGGGCCACGGCCTGGAATGGGCCAACACGATCACCCTGGGCCGGGAGTTCACGGAGCGGTGGGCCGGCTTCATCGAATTGGCCACACGGGTCGCACCGGAGTCGGGGTTGGGCTGGCAGGGCCAATTCGACCTGGGGTTCACCTGCGAGGTCCGCGACGGTCTCCAAGTCGATTTCGGATGCTATTTCGGCATCACCCGATCCGCACCCGATTACATCCCCTTCCTGGGGCTGACTTGGCGGTACTGATGCCGCGACCGAGTCCGCTGCACGGGGCGGGGTGATCAGAAATACCGGGCAACCACCGTGGGCTGCCGGGGCTGGAGGTGGGTGTCGAGGGCTTGGCGGAAACGTTCGAGGCCGGCCTTCTCGCGATCACCCAAGCCATAGCGGATGTGGCCACCCAAATAGGCTTGGCGGAATTCGCGGGTGAATTCAGGCCGGTGCTCCACCCAGTGCGCCATGGCGTTGATACCCTGCTCCCGGGCGGCTCGAAGAGCCTCGGCCAGTGCCGGGGTCGCCGCGGCCTCTCGGACGGCCCAGACGGCGTACACAAAGGGCAATCCGGTCCATTCCTTCCACGCGGCTCCCAGATCCCAAATTTGATGAGGGTGGGGGCCGAGGGCAAATCGAATGGCCGGATCCCCGATGAGCAGCACGTTGCGAGGCATTTGTTCCCGGCCGTAATCCGCCAACGGGCTGAATCGCGGCGATAGTCCGCGGGCCGCCAAGAGCACCCGCAACAAATTGACGCTGGTGCAGGACGCCGGGTCGAGGTGCACCTCGGTCAGGCGTTCGTCGAGGGGATCTTGATGGGCCAAGAAAACACTGAAAACCGGGCCATCGGAGGCGATGGCAACCCCGTCCACGATGGGGTACCCGGGAGCGAACAAGGCTTCGGTGACGCTGAGCAGCGCGGCGTCGATCCGGCCGGAACTCAATGCCACCGCCAACGTCGATGGCGGCAGGAACGAACACCGCTCCTCAAGTCCGCAGGTCAGTGGCACCGCGTTGAGATAGGGGACGGATCCGATCCGTGCCGTGTCAGGAATCACACCTCAAGAGAGCGGCTTTTCGGAGGACCGCAACCACCGACCACCCGGCACCCGTCGGGCTCACTTGAGACGGCCGACAAATTGGGCCGTCTTGTCCATGGCCACCTGGATCTGGTCGAAGGCCGTGGCGAAACAGCAGCGCACAAAGCCCTCGCCACTGGGTCCGAAGGCCCCACCGGGCACGCAGGCCACCTTCTCCTCGTTCAACAGGCGCACGGCGAACTCCTTGGAAGAAAGACCGGTGCTCGTGATGTCGGGGAAGGCGTAGAAAGAACCCCGCGGCAGGTGACACTTGAGGCCCATGTCATTGAGGGACTTCACGATGAAGTTGCGACGCAACTGGTATTGGTCGCGCATCTCGGCCGTGGCGGCCGCACCGTGGGTGAGCGCCTCGATGGCGGCTTCCTGGGCGATGATGCTCGCGCACATGATGGCGTACTGATGCACCTTCATCATGGCGTCGATGAGCGGAGCCGGCCCGCAGGCGTATCCGATGCGGAAACCCGTCATGGCATAGGCCTTGGAGAACCCGTGGAGGAAGATGGTCCGCTCGGCCATGCCCGGCAGCGAGGCGATGGACACGTGCTCCCCCTCGAAGGTCAGCTCGGAGTAGATCTCGTCGGTGAGCACCAGCAGGTCATGGCGCCGGGCGACTTCGGCGATCTCCAGGAGCTGCTGACGGGTCATGGTGCCCCCGGTCGGATTCGTGGGGAACGACAGCATGAGCACCTTGGACTTCGGCGTGACCACCGCCTCGATGGCCTGGGCCGTCACCGCGAAGCCGTCTTCGGCCTTGCAGGCCACCGGCACCGGCACCGCATGCGCGAGAACCACGCTCGGCGCGTAGCTGACATAGCACGGCTCGTGGTAGATGACCTCGTCGCCCGGGTTGAGCACGGCGCGCAGGGCCAGATCGAGCGCCTCGCTCACACCCACGGCCACCAGCACCTCGGTCTTGGGATCGTAGTGGACACCGAAATGCTGCTCCACGTAGCCGGAGATGCACTCGCGCAATTTCAGCAAACCCAGGTTGGAGGTGTACTGGGTGCGACCGCGTTCCAGAGCGTAAATCGCCGCCTCGCGGATATGCCAGGGCGTGGCGAAGTCCGGCTCGCCAACGCCCAGCGAAATCACGCCCGTGGTGTTCTGGACCAACTCGAAGAAGTCACGGATGCCGGAGCGCGGGATTCCGGCGACATGGTGGGCGATGAAATTGCGGTGGACGGAGGACATGGACGTCTGGGGGGAGGTACGCGAACTCGGGGACCGTCGGGAAGAGCCTCTTCCCGGATCCGCCGCAGGTTCGCCTTGTTGGGCGGTTCAGCAGCGGTTCGGGAGGGGAAGTGCGGCAGCAGCCATGGCGCAGACGACTGCCAAGGCGGGTGGGACTGAGGTACCGGACTTCATGACGCAGCCCTATTCCGGACAAAACCCCGCTCCTGTCAAGGCACGGGTACCGCGGAGATGCGAGCCGATGGGCCCACCACCGCAGGATCCGGGGCCGTATCCGGGGCCGGACCGCGTCACCCCACCGACACACGACTCCCCCTCGCTCTGTCGGGCGATCTAAGCTTTATTGATCCCGTGCGTTGTCGGATGGGGAGCCTCTCCCGGCTTCCCTGTGACATCAGCCCGGTACCCGCCATGAACGCCCCTTCCCTCAACCGCCTCGGACTCGCCGCTTGGATTCTGGCCGCTGCTCTGGCCAGTCCACCGCCCGTCGGGGCGGACACCGAGATCGGCTTCATCGAAACCTTCGCCCTGGCCGCCGACCGCGAGGCGACCCTCGGGCAACTCGTGCCTGGTACCGAGGACCATTACTTTTTCCACGCGCTGCACTACCAGTCCTCGGGACAGCCGCAGAAATTCGCCGAGACGATGACCCAGTGGGCCGAGCGCTTCCCGACTTCGGAGCGGCGACAACTGCTCGAAAACCGGGAGGCGCTGCTGGCCTACGGCACGGATCCGCAACGGACCCTCCGACACCTGCGCGATCGATTGGGGTTGCACTTCAACCATGTCCAGGAGCTGCCCGACCAGAAGCCCGACCTGCCCACGACACTGACGCCGTCCATGATCTCGCGGGAACGATTCCTCAGCGGCATCCCGACGGACGATCCGCTGGGCGCGTTGTCCGATGCCGAGGTGGAACGGTTGCTGACGGATCCGACCCCGATCCATCGACTCCCGCCCGCCGCCATTCTGAGACGGATCCGACGGCCGGACGCCCCGGGTCTGATCCCGAGGATCATCACCGAATTGAAGACACCGGAAAGCCGGGGCTTCGGTTCATTGCCCATCCATCGGGCGCTGCTGCCCGCGCAGCTGGATGCGCTCGAAAAAGAAATCCCTGAACTGGCCCGACAGTCGGCTTTTGTGCTGACACGGATCGCCCAACGGGCCCCCGGGGCCGACGCCAACGCCCAGACCGATCCGGCCGAACGGGAAGCCTGGCTGGACCGCGTGGGAGGCTATGTGCAGGGACTGCCGGCGGCGTTCAATTCCCTCAAGGCCCACGTGCTGTACGCCCGCCTGCAACACGACCGGACCCGTGGGGTCCATGACCGGGAGCGCTTCGTCGAATACCTGAAGCTGCCCCGCCCGGCGGCCTACATGAATCCGAAGTACCTCGAATCGGTCCAGGCCGACCGCTTCGGGGCCGACTTGAACGCCACCTTCCCGGAATCGGGCCTGGGGCTGCCCCCGATCGGCAACGACGAACCGCTGGTCCGCGAATTCTTCCTGCACTTCGCCGCGACCGATACCGAATGGGAACCTTGGACCCGGTGGCTGCGGGACACCTGGGTCAAAGCCCACTTCGCCGAGGCCAAGATCACCCGGGGGGCCGGCGAGACCGAGCGCTGGGCCTCATTGCTGTCGCCAGCGGCTTATCAGGGGCTCAAGGATCGGGTGGACATCGAATTTCCGGCCACCAATGCTCCGGGCATTCCGTTGGACCAGGAAATCTCGGTGAGCGTGACGCTCAAAAACACGCCGCAGGTCATGGTCCGGCTTTTCGAGATCAACACTCTCGGCTACTTCCAGTCGCACCAACGCCCGCTGAACACCGACCTCCCTCTCGACGGGTGGGTGGCCAACACCGAACAGCGTCACGAGGGGGAGTCTTCACCCTTCCTCCGGTACACACGGGCGTTTCGCTTTCCCGAACTCAAAGGGAAACGGGGGGCGTGGATCGTCGAGATCATCGGCGGTGGACGCTCCTCCCGGGCCCTCATCCGACGCGGAGGGTTTTCCTTGCTGCAATCCAACGGACCCGGCGGCGATCTGATCCAGGTCGTCGATGAGAACGCCCGCGTGGTGACCAACGCCGTGGCTTGGCTTGATGGTCGCAAGTGGGAGGCCGACCCCAAGGACGGCCGCATCCAGATCCCGTTCACGGCCACCCCGGGCCGACGCCCCATCGTCTTGTCCGATGCCGAAGGGCGGTTGGCGTCGTTGGCCGAGTTCGAACACCACGCCGAGACCTATGCGTTGGAGGCCCAATTCCACCTGGATCCCGAGCAGTGCGTGGCCGGGACCGAAGCGGTCTTGGCGATGAGGTCGTCACTGCGCATCGGCAACCAGGCGGCCACCCCGGAACTGCTCACCGACACCCGACTCACGCTGACCACCACAACCCTCGACGGCGTGAGCTCCAGCACCGAGGTGCCGCTGACCCGACTCACGCCGGGCCGCTTGATGACCCACGCCTTCCGGATTCCAGAACGTCTGGGCCGGGTCACGGCCACCGTGCACGGACGGATCGATCCCGTGGCCGGCGGCGAGAAGCGTGAATTGAGCGCCTCCCGGAGCTGGGAGCTCAACGGCATCGATGGGACCGCCCTCACGCGGGACGCCTTTCTGCGCCGGAGCGGCGAGGGCTATTGGGTGGAAGTCCGCGGCAAAAACGGGGAACCGGTGCCCGACCAAGCCCTCCCGCTGACCTTCCATCGCCGTGGGTTCAACAACACCGTCGAGGTCTCCCTGCGCACCGACGCGCAGGGCCGCATCGATCTCGGAACCCTCGAGGAAATCACCCGCCTCGAGGCGACCCCGGCCCCGGACCTCCGGCGCTCATGGCCCTTGGAGAGCTCCGCACAGACGCGTCCGCGAGAACTTCACGCGCGGGTCGGCCAGACCGTGCGCCTCCCGTGGTCCCCGCAAGGACGGCCGGACGCCTGGTCGCTGCTCGAACTGCGCGGTGGCAGCTTCACCTCCGATCGCCACGACGCGGTCCGGGTCTCCGGCAACCTGCTGGAAATCGCAGGCCTGCCCGCGGGCGACTACTCGCTGCGCCTGCGCGATCCCGAAGAATCGGTGATCACGATCCGCATCGGTGACGGCGTGCCGGTGGCCGGATGGTTGATGGGCCGGAACCGGTCCCTGGAACTGCCTCCCCGAGAACCCGTCCAACTGACCTCCGTGACCCTCACCCCGGAAGGCGGCGCCGAAATCGTGCTGCAAAATTGGAATCCGTTCACCCGGGTCCACGTGGTGGCCAACCGGTTCGTGCCGACCCGGAGCCTGTTCTCGAGTCTGGGCGGGTTCACCCGATGGGGCCTCGGTTCCAAGACCCCGGACTTCCTGCCCAATTTGTATTCCGCCGGTCGGGAGATCGGCGACGAGTACCGCTACATCCTGGACCGGCGCTACGCCCTGAAGCACCCGGGCAATCGATTGCCGCGGCCGGGCCTGCTGCTCAACCCGTGGAACAAGCGCTCCACCGACTCGGAAGCGCTACCCGTCTCCGGTGGAGCCGCGCCACTCTCCTCCGCGGGCAACCTGCCCGGTCTGGCCAAGATGGCCGACATGCTGGAACGGGCTGAATCCGCCTCGGCTCGGCCCTCCCTGGATTCGAACTGGGACTTTCTCGCCACGGCTTCGCCGGCCTGGTTCAACCTGATCCCGGATGCCGACGGCCGGATCCGGCTGCCGGCGAACGCCCTCGGGGACGGTTCCGTGATCCAGGTGCAAGTGGAAGACGCGACCGAGGCCACTTGGCTGGCGCTGACCCGGCCCGGGAAGCCCATCGCTCTTCAGGACCGGCGTCTGGGCCGCGTGTTGGACGCACCCGGTGGCACGACGGAGGTCCGCGATGCCCAGGGTCTGCGCCGCGGACAGACCCTGACGCTCGCCGATGTCCGCAACAGCCGGTGGGAGACCTACGACACCTTGGATGCGGTGTTCCGCCTGCTGAGGACCCTCCATCCCGATCCGCAGTTGGCGCGTTTCGATTGGCTCATGCGGTGGTCATCGCTCACCCCCGAAGAGCAGCGAGCGCGGTACTCGGAATTCGCCTGCCATGAGGTGAACCTTTTCCTGAACCGGAAGGACCCGGGCTTCTTCGAATCGGTGATCCGACCTCATCTGTCCCAGAAACGGGCACGGACCTTCATCGACGACTATCTGCTGGGGGCCGACCTCCGAGCCTATCGGGAACCGAGGGCCTACGGTCGACTGAATCTGGTCGAGCGCGCCCTCCTGGCCACTCGACTGGATGGCGAAGCAGACGCCACGGCCCGCCACCTGCAGGAACTCTGGGAACTCCAACCCGTGGACCCCCTCGAAACCCAACGCTTCGAGACCGCCCTCGGCGGACGGGCTCTGGAGGGATCCGGTGGTGCGGCTGGTGCAGCCGGGCACACCCTGAAAGCTCAGGCCTCCGCCCCTCGGGACGCGGCGGTGTTCGATGCGCCCGCAGCTGCTCAGGCAACCCTCGCGGCCGAGATCGATGCCACCCGAATGCTGCCGAGGGCCGCATCAGCGCCTCTGGACAAATCGGCCCGCCGGTTTCTGGAACGAAAGAACGCGGTCCTCTCCAGGATGAAAGCGGAGGAGCCCCAGAGCGTGGGTCTGGGCCTGGAGGTCGAGACGGCCCGCACCCTCCGAGCCCGTTCCGCGGCCGCCGGGTATTACCGTTCACCGGGTCCGGCCAGGGAATGGGCTGAGAACCAGTACTACCGCTTGCCCCTCGAAGCCCAGGGACCCGACCTGATCCCGATGTCGGGTTTCTGGAGGGATTTCGCGGCTCGGGATCCGAAGGCCCCCTTCCTCTCGCCCCGGGTCCTCGAAGCACACCACAATCCCACCGAGATCCTGATGGCCTTGGCGGTCCTCGACCTGCCACTCCAGGCCACCAATGCCTTCTCCCTCCGCGGCGAGGGAACCTCCCGGACCCTGACGGCGAACGGCCCGTTGTTGATCTTTGTCCGCGAGTTGAGGCCCGCGACTCCGAGTCCGTCGAAGGCCGCTGGCCGCGAACTGCTCCTCAGCGAGCGTTTCTTCCGACTGGATGACCGCCATTTCATGGAGGGACAGGAACGCTACGACAAGTTCGTGACCGACGAGTTCCTGCCCGGGGTGGCGTATGGCGCGCAGGTCGTGATCAGCAATCCGGGTTCGTCTCCGATCAAGGCCGATGTGTTGACGCAGATTCCGCAGGGCTCGCTGCCCCTCCAGAGAAGCCGCGCCACCCACAGTCAGGCCGTCCGCCTGGAGCCCTATTCGACGCTGAAAGTGGAGTATCACTTCTATTTTCCAGCCGATCCGGCGCAGCCCACGAACCATACCCATGCTCCGGCGATCCTCACACTGGATGGAAAGGCACTGGCACAGGCCAAGCCGCAGTCTTTCCGGGTGGTCCGCCAGCTGTCGGTGCGCGACACCCGATCCTGGGACTACGTGTCGCAACAGGGTTCCGAGGCGGAGGTCCTCGCATTCCTCTCGACCCACAATCTGGCCCGACTGGATCTGGAACGCGTGGCGTGGCGGGTCGCCAAGAGCCCGGAGTTCTTCCGCCAACTCACGGGTTTCCTGTCCCGGCACCATGTCTGGAGCGAACCCATCGCCCGTTACTCGGTGGTGCACAACGACCCCGCGGTGCTCCGCGAGTGGCTGCGGCACCGGGAGGATTTCCTGGCTCAGTGCGGTCCGTGGCTCGAGTCCCCCCTCCTGCGCATCGACCCCATCGAGCAACGGACCTACGAACACCTCGAGTATTCGCCGCTCATCAACCCCAGGGCCCACCCGTTCGGATCCCGGCGTCGGATCGCCAACACCGTGTTCCGGGAGCAATACCTGAACTTCATGCGCGTGCTGGCCTTCCAGCCCCGGTTGACCGCCGAGGATGAGTTGGCGGTGGTCCACTACCTCTTCCTCCAGGATCGGGTGGACGAGGGATTGGCCCGGTTGGAGCGGGTTCGACCCGCCGAGGTCCGCACCCGGATCCAGTACGACTACCTCCGGGCGTGGACCCATTTGTACGAGGAGAAACTCTCCGAGGCCCGCAGGATCGCCCGGACTTACGAATCGTATCCGGTGCCGCGGTGGCGCGGACTCTTCGCCGATCTGACCCGTCACCTCGACGAAGCCGAAGGCAAGGGAGGCGGCTCCAAAACCGCATCGGGCACCCCGTCCGACTCCGCGTCCACGGCGACGCGCGAGGCCTCCTTCGATCTCCAGGTGGAGAACCGCACCGTTTCACTCACCTGGAAAGGGCTGCCATCGGTCACGGTGAACTACTACCGGATGGATCCCGAATTCCTCTTCAGTCGGAATCCCTTCGCCGACCGGGATGGAGACCCACCGAGCATTCTCCAACCGACGCTCTCCTCGGTGGTGCCGCTGCCGGCCGGCAAGAGCGCCCTGGATTGGCCGATCCCCACCGCCCTCGCCAAGGACCACGTGGTGGTGGAGGTCTTGGGCGGCGGACGGCGCAAGGCCAGGATGCACCACGCGCACACATTCCGCCTGCAACTGGCGGAGAACGAGGGAACCTTGGAGGTCCGAGAACCGTCCGGCGCCCGCCCGGTCTCCAAGGCCTATGTGAAGGTCTACGGTCGGCTGGACAACGGTGGAATCCGCTTCGTGAAGGATGGCTACACGGATCTTCGGGGCCGTTTCGACTACATCGGACTGAACGAATCCACGAACCCAGTCACGAACCCGGCCGCAGAACCACGGGTGAGCGGACCAAACCCGGGATCCGAGTCGAGCGGTCTCGACCACCCCTCCCTCGCCCCCGATGAAGGGCCCCGCATCCGTCGACTGGCGGTGCTGGTGCTCAGCGAGGGTCACGGAGCGGCCGTACGCGAGGTCGATGCCCCGGCCCGGTGATTCAGGCCCGGTGATTCAGACCGGACGTCGGCCGGGACGGATCCGGACCGGAGCCTCGGCCACGGGACCCCTCCCCGGGGTCGGGGGTTTCTGGCGGGCCAGATCCATGAACCGTGATTGCGACCGTCGCGCGTCGGTGGTGGCCGCCTGCGGTGACCGTCGATAGCTGCCGTCGGGCTGCAACTGACGCACCTTGGCCGTGTCGGTCAGGGACTCGCGCAGGATCTCGTTCAAGACGCGGTCCCGGATCCGACCGTCCAGGATCGGGAAGGCCACCTCGATGCGCTTGAAGAAATTGCGGGGCATCCAATCGGCACTGGTCACGAAGACCGAGGGATTGCCGGCGTTGTCGAAACTCCAGATGCGGCTGTGCTCGAGGAACCGGTCGATGATGCTGTGCACCCGGATGCGCTCGCTCCGGCCGGGAACCCCGGGCTGCAGACAGCAGATGCCTCGGATGATGAGGTCGATCTCGACGCCGGCCTGGGAGGCCTCGTAGAGAGAGCCGATGGTCTCCTCGTCCACCAGGGCGTTCATCTTGGCCACGATGCGCGCCGGAAGGCCCGCCCGCGCATGGTCGGTCTCGCGCCGGATCAGGGTCTGGACGCGCTGGTGCAGCTCGAACGGAGCGAGGATCAGTTGGCGCGTGGGGCGGTGCTGGCAGACGCCGGTGAGCAGGTTGAAGAGCGTGGTGGCATCCTCGCCGACATCCGGACGGCAGGTCAGCAGGCTCAGATCGGTGTAGAGCCGCGCAGTCGAGGGATTGTAGTTGCCGGTGCCCAGATGCACGTAGCGGCGGATGCCGTCGTCATCGCGCCGCACCACCAGACAGACCTTGGCATGGACCTTGTAGCCGACCACGCCATAGACCACGTGCACCCCGGCCTCCTCGAGTCGCCGGGACCAGGCGATGTTGTTGGCCTCGTCGAAGCGCGCCTTCAATTCCACCACCACGGTGACCTGCTTGCCGTTCTTCACCGCATCCATCAGGGCGCCCACGATCCGACGGTCGCCGCCGGTGCGGTACAGGGTCTGCTTGATGGCCAGGACGCGCGGATCGGCCGCGGCTTGTTGCAGGAACTGCAGCACCCCGTCGAAACTCTCGTAGGGATGGTGCAACAACAGATCGCCCCGACGCAGCGTCTCGAAGACGTCGGCCCCCTCCTGAAGGCCCTCGACCCCGGGAGCCACGAACGGAACATCCCGCAGTTCCGGGGAATGATCCCCTTCGACGATGGCCATGAGCCGACCCGGAGCGATGGGCCCTTCGATGGCGTAGAGGTCGTGGGCCTCGAGCCCCAACGTGGCGAGCAATTCGCGTCGGATCTCCTCGGGACAATCGGCCGAGACCTCCAGCCGCACGGCCTCCCCCTTGCGGCGGTTGTGCAACTCGGCCTCCACGGCCAGACGGACGTTGGAGACCTCCTCCTCGTCGATGTAGAGCTCGCTGTTGCGGGTGACGCGGAACAACCACCAGTCGTCGACCTTCGGCACCCCGAACAGACCCGCCAGATTGGCCCCGATGAGGTCGGACAAGAAGACCGAGTCGCGGCGTCCGTCAAGGCGGGGCAGCCTCACCAGATGCGGCAGCACGCGGGGCACCTGGACGATCGCCAGACGGGTGGCCCCGGGATCGCGACCCTCCGGGGTGCGGATGCGCGTGATCAGGTTCAACGATTTGTTGAGCAGTTGCGGGAACGGGTGCGAAGGGTCCACGGCCAACGGGGTCAGGACCGGGTACACCTTGTCCTGATAATAGGCCGACAACCATTGCCGATCGGTCTCTTCGAGCATTCCCGGCTTGAGGAAGCCGAAGCCCTGCGACTCGAGCGCGGGCTTGAGATCCTCCGACCAGCAGCGATCGGCCTCGCGCACCAGAGTGCGCACCCGGCGGGTCACCACCCGCAGACACTCGCTGGCGGTGAGCCCGTCTGGCGTACGATGGACGCCAGCCGATTCGATCTGCTGCTTGAGTCCGGCCACGCGAACCTCGAAGAACTCATCCAGATTGGAATGGGTGATCCCCAGGAACTTGACCCGCTCGAGCAGCGGCACGGCCGGATCCAAGGCCTCATCCAAGACCCGCTGGTTGAATTCCAGCCAAGAAAGCTCGCGGTTGAAGAAACCCACGCCGGCCGACCGGGGCTGCGACGAAGACGGCGACGGAATCCCGGTCTTGGGCTTCGGGGATCTGCCGACAGAAGGACGTTGACGGGACATGAGGCGATCGAAGGGTCAGAGTAGCCCGGTCACGCCCGCTGTCGACAGTGACATTTGGGCGACAAGGCGAACCCACACAGCGGCAGCCGAGTCGGGACCCGAGTCGGGACCCCGCCCAGAGGCCCATCGGATGGGTCTGTCCGATGCCCCGACCGGATCGGACTTCGACCTAGGCTCCCCGCGCTTTCTTTTTGTCTTCGCGGATTTTTTCGACCACCGCCGACGGCAGGTAGCAGGCGGCCGCGACGTCGGCGAACCGATTCCAATCCAGGGAGAACCGGTCCATACCCAGGCCCAGATTGTCGAAGTACAGGCTGCCGTTGAGGGTCCGGATCTTCATGCCCCGGAACAGGTTCTGTCGGGTGACGATGTAGAAGAGGGCATGGGCTGCGGCCAGGTCCTCGACCGTCGGCATGGAGGTCTCGTTCTCGTCGAACCTGCGCCTCAGAAACAGCTTCTGGTCGGCCAGAGTCCGATTCTGGCTCTCGTCGACACATCCATCGATCGCCAAACGGGTCTCCGTGGGCCTCCCTTCGGTGAACGACGGCATGCCCAACCACACCTTGTATCGGTTGGGGAACACGTAATTGCGCTTGTCGAGCTTGTAGTAGATCTCCTGGGCCTCTTCGAGGATCCGGATGCGCGGGACGTTGGGAGGGATGACGAAGGCGATTTCGTGGGGACCCAGGATCTCGACGAAGTACTTGGCCCCGAAGGATTCGCGGGCCGGCAAGCGGGTCTGGATGTCGCGAAGGGCGCGCTCCTCGGCCCGGATCTGATCTTTGATGACCGTGAGAGTCGCGAACTCTTCGGGCGTATTGGCGATGCTGAAGATGGTCTCGTAGTCCGCCCTCAAGGCATCGAGACGCTCTTTGGACTCCTCGTACTGGAGCAGGATCTCGGATTCGGAACTCATGGGATCACCCCTTCCTCGCTGAACCCCACGCGGTGGAACCCACCTCCGGACCGGGAACGCAGGGCGCGCGAGTGGACCGAATGGCCCCTGGACGGAGCAGGGCCCGTCGTGCAACGCCTGCCGATCGGATTAACAGCCTTGGATCTCAATTGAATGTCCGTTTACCCTACGGATGGGATTCACCACTGTCATTGTAAACCATCGGTTGATGAGTCAATTGCCTATCGATTGCCGATCTGTACCTCCACCGAATTGGCCGCTGAATCATTCCGACGCTGTCGATGTTGTGGGTTCTCCAAGTTTGCCCCAGCATCCCCCGGTCGCCCCAGAACAAGCGTTTATCGGCCGGATAGGTCCTCGACTTGAGGAAAAACACCTCGACGGATGAGGCGGATCACCGCACCCGAAACGCCTCGTTCCAAGGCCCTGGAAAGAAACCCCGCAACCGGAGCACCGGCCGGTATCCGACAGGGTGATTCGTGCGGCCCAATGCAACGGTGAGAAATGAACCGGGTGGGTCGATTCAAGGGCCCGACGCCGACCGTGGATATCGGACCTGTCAGAGGGGCAGATCGGAAGCCTGCTGAAAAAGCAGCGGCGGGCTTTGGGGTGACACACGGATTACACCGCCAAAGCCCGCCGGCCCATCCCCACACGGGGATGAAAGTGGCGACGATCCAAGCGCCCATGCCTGGGCTGCGGATCGATTTCGGGGAGAACGACCGAATGGATAGAGGTTCGAACCCGAGTCGGTCAAGCCTCTCTTTCGGCCGTTCTTTTGACCCTTCTTGGGGCTCCTCTTGGGGCCTCCCCTGACCGCGGCCAACCTAGGCACAGGAAGGGGCCGATTCAAATCCGGAAGCGTGAATTTCCTGTGTCGGCCGAATCCCCTGTGGAGCGCCTCGGCTGGGTGGATCCGGCGCAACCCAAGGAAGCTTCAACCCGCCTTTGGCGGGGCTTCGGGCCGTGTCTTCCCGGCGGCGCGACGATCCCATCGGGCCTGCATTTCCGAGGGTCGAAGCGATTCCACCGCCTGCGAGAGCATCCACTCATGGCCGTCGGGATCCCGGAACCGGCAACAGCGGTGGCCGTGGAAGTGCGTCTGAAGGGGCTGCAGCACCGCCATCCCGGCGGCGACACACCGCTCGGCGATCCGATCCACCTCGGCGACAAAGAGGCACAGCGACATCCGCGGCCGCGTCGGTCGGGCACCGGACGGAGTGGCCTCGGCCGGCAACGCCTCTTCCAGAAGGATCAGGGATCCATTCGGCAACCGGATCTCCAGATGCGCCCACCGCCCGCTCACGGGATCGACCAAGCGATACAGCTCTTCGGCCCCGAAGGCCTCGCGGTAGCACTGCAGCGCCTTACGGGCGTCGGTGACGCTCAAGACCGGAGCCAACGGCGGGTAGTCGGTGGGTTGGTCGTGCGGCATGGTTGGAAAACAAGAGCCCGCCCGAAGCCAGCCCCCCCTGAGAAGCCTAACGGGCCATGGGGCCATGGGGGTCGCCGCTCCCTCTCCGGTCGGGGCCGGGATCGGGACGATCAGTGATATTCCTGGATGGTCTTGACCGAGTAGCCCTGCCGTTGCAGCGCCGCAATGCCCAGCGCGGCCGCCTTGGCCCCGCTGATGGTGGTCATGATCGGAGTCCCGGTGATGACGGCCGTGGTCCGGATGCGAACCTCGTCCTCCCGGGGTGCGGCGCCACTGGGCGTGTTGATCACCAGCTGGATCTCCTTGTTTTTCAGCAGGTCGACGATGTTCGGACGGCCCTGGAGCACCTTGAGGGTGCGCTCCACCTTGAGGCCGGCCGCCTCGAGCCGGGCCGCGGTGCCATCGGTGGCCACCAGTTGGAAGCCCAGGGCCAGATAGCTCTGGGCCACCTCCACCAGGTCCTTCTTGTGGGCATCGGCGATGGAGATGAACACCTTGCCGCTGAGGGGCAACGGCGAGTTGGCCGCCATCTGGGCCTTGGCGTAGGCCACACCCAGGTCGGTGTCGAGACCCATGACCTCGCCCGTGGAACGCATCTCCGGCGAGAGCAGGATGTCCTGACCGAGGAACTTGTTGAAGGGGAAGACCGATTCCTTCACGGCCCAGTACTTCGGCCATTCCTCGGCGGTGAAGCCCAGTTCCTTGAGCGTCTTGCCGGCCATGACCTTGGCGGCCAGCTTGGCCAGGGGGCGCCCGATGGCCTTGCTGACGAAGGGCACCGTGCGCGAGGCCCGGGGGTTGACCTCGAGCACATAGACGACCTCGTCCTTCACGGCGTACTGCACATTCATCAGACCACAGACCCGCAGCTCGCGGGCCATGGCATGGGTGTACTCGCGGATGGTCTCGATGACCTTCGGCGACAAGGTGTGGGGCGGCAGCACCATGGCTGCATCGCCGGAGTGCACACCGGCGAACTCGATGTGCTCGAGCATGCCCCCGATGACGATGGTGGCGTCTTTGGGGTCGGCGAAGTGACCGACATCGGCGATGCAGTCCACATCGACCTCGGTGGCGTCTTCCAGGAATTTGTCGACCAGCACCGGGCGCTCGGGCGAGGCCTCCACGGCGAACTTCATGTAGTGAGTCAGTTCGGCGTCGGAATAGACGATCTGCATGGCCCGGCCGCCGAGCACGAAGCTCGGGCGCACCAGCACCGGGTAGCCCAGACGATGGCTGGCCTGCAGGGCCTCTTCGGCGTTGGTGGCCAGACCGTTGGGCGGCTGCGGAATCTCCAGCTTGTTGAGCATGGCGGCGAAGAGCTTGCGGTCTTCGGCGATTTCGATGCTCTCGGGCGAGGTTCCGATGATGTTGACCCCGTTCTTCTTGAGGCCCAGCGCGAGGTTCAACGGGGTCTGGCCGCCGAATTGGGCGATGGCCCCGGAACAGCCTTCCCGCTCGTAGATGTGCAGGACGTCCTCGAGGGTCAGCGGTTCGAAGAAGAGCTTGTCGCTGGTGTCGTAGTCGGTGGAGACGGTCTCCGGGTTGGAGTTCACCATCAGGGTCTCGAAACCGTCCTCCTTGAGGGCGAAGGAGGCGTGCACGCAGCAGTAGTCGAACTCGATGCCCTGGCCGATGCGGTTCGGACCCCCGCCGAGGATCATGATCTTCTTCTTGGCCGAGGGGGTCACCTCGTCGTCACCGCGGTCGTAGGTCGAGTAGTAGTAGGGCGTGTAGGCCTCGAACTCCGCGGCGCAGGTGTCGACCAGCCGGTAGCTGGGCACCAACCCCTGTTTCTTGCGCTCGGCCCGCACCTCATCCTCCGTTTTCCCGGTGAGATGGGCGATCTGACGGTCGGAGAAGCCGAGGGATTTGGCGCGTTGCAGGAGTTCAGGTTTCATCGATGGACGCAAAACACACGGAGCAAACCGGAGTCGGACTCCGGTGTCGAGTCTGCACGGAACCAAGCCAAACGCTCCGGGCCGGGCCACCCCAAGGATCAGGATACCGCCGAATCGGTCGGAGAGGGTCCGGTGGCCGAGCAGGCGACCCGGTCATTCGGCAACACGCGCGACCTGTCACCGGGTCCAAAGCCAGTGGCGGCTCAGGCCTTGGGCTTGAGCTGCGGGAAGAGGATCACGTCGCGGATGCTCTCTTGACCCAGGAGCATCATGCACAGGCGGTCGATGCCGATGCCGATGCCGCCCGCCGGGGGCATTCCATGCTCGAGCGACACCAGGAAGTCTTCGTCGAGCTTCTGCTGCTCGCCACCGGCCTGGTGTTCGAGCGCCTCGCGCTGGGCGATGGGGTCGTTCTGCTCGGTGTAGCCCGGGGCGATCTCCTGGCCGTTGATGCAGCATTCGAAGACCTCGACGGTGGTCGGGTCTTCGGCAGAGATCTTGGCCAGGGGGACCAACTGCTTGGGCAGGTGGGTCACGAAGGTCGGCTGGATGAGCGTGGGTTCGACGAGCTTCTCGAAGACCGCTCCCGTGACCTCGAAGTCTTCGTAGCCGTCGGCGATGTCACCCGCGAGCTTGAGGTCTTCGACCGCTCGGCGGCGTCGCTCTTCGGGCGACACCTGGAACCAGTCGGCTCCGGCCTTCTCCCGGACGAGATCCTTGTAGCGGGCCCGACGCCAGTGGGAGAGGTCGATGGTCTTGAAGACATCGCCGTCGGCGTTGCGGTGCTCGATGTGCAGGGTGCCGACCACGGTGAGCGCCACGTGCCGAATGAGCGACTCGACCGTCTCCATCATGGTGGCGTAGTCGCCATAGGCTTCGTAGGCCTCGAGCATGGTGAACTCCGGATTGTGCCGTCGGGAGAGCCCTTCGTTGCGGAAGTTGCGGCCGATCTCGAACACCTTGTCGACACCGCCAACCAGCAACCGCTTGAGGTACAATTCCAGGGCGATGCGCATGTAGAACTCGCAGCCGAGGGCATTGTGGAAGGTCTTGAACGGCTGGGCGGCGGCTCCTCCCGGAATGGCCTGCATCATCGGCGTCTCCACCTCGACATAGCCTCGTTGATGGAAGAAACCACGGATCTCCTTGAGAATCTGGGAACGCTTGAGGAAGACATCCCGCACCGGTTCATTGGCGATCAGGTCGAGGTAGCGCTGCCGATAGCGGATCTCGGTGTCTTCGAGACCATGCCACTTGCCCGGAGGCGGCCTCAGGGCCTTGCCGAGGGGGATGAAGGACTCGACCTTCACACTGGGCTCGCCCATGCGGGTGATGAACAGGGTGCCTTCGATCCCGATGAAGTCCGCCAGATCGATGAACTTGAAGATCGCGGCGGCGTCTTCACCGAGCACTTTGGGCTGGATCCACAGCTGGATGCGGCCGCTCGCGTCACGCAGATCGAGAAACTGGCTCTTGCCCATGTCGCGGTGGGCGGTGATCCGACCGGCCAGGCGCACCCGGGTGCCCTCGGGCAGACCCACCGGCTCACCCTTGGGCTCGGGCGATTGGTTCCATTCCGCCCAGCGGGCCAGCTCGGCCCGAACGGTGCCGCACTGGGCATCGGGCCGAAACGCATTCATGAACGGGTTGACGCCCCGGGCATTGAGTCCGGCCAGATTATGGCGGCGCTGTTCGATCAGGGAATTGGTGTCCTCCATGGGGAGCAAGGGTCAGAGATGGGGTGCGGGACGCAGGATTCCGCGGTCTTGCGCGAAAGGGCGATTCAACCCGATTTCACGTCGGGTTGAGAAGTCCGAAGACGGCCTACAGGCATCACCGCATCCGAGGGCACGAAAAGGAGATGGGAAGCCGAGGGCTACAACCAAAGGGGCCCGACCGGGGGCAGAGGGCGATCCCGTGGAGCGCTCCGAGCTATACAGCCCGAGAGCCTCGCCGATCACCGAGGATCACAGACGGTCAAATCATTCGGGGGCAGGTTCCGAGTAAAAATCCCGAGCCTTGGAATCCCAGCGACGAACCTGCAAGCCCATGGTCTGTCCGATAAACAGGCCTGGAGCGTCACAGTGCCCCAAAACCCAAGCTCCCAATGGCCAATGATCCAAACTGCCCATGGCCCGCTGGCCGGTGATCCTCAGGCCGAGAACGACTTGCCGCAGCCGCAGCTGCTGTGGGCATTGGGGTTGTTGATCTTGAAGCCACCACCGGTCAGCGCATCGCTGAAATCGATGACCGAACCGCGCATGTAGTTGGCGGAGAACGGATCGACCACCACGCCCACCCCGTGGAATTCGGCGCTCAGGTCATCGGGCCGACGCTCGTCGAACACCATGCCATATTGCATGCCGCTGCAGCCACCGGCCTCGACAAACACCCGAAGGCTCTTGCCGGCGTTCTCGGAATCGCCAGCCAACATGACGGCGATCTGCTGGGCAGCGCTCTCGGTGACAGTGACAACGGCGTCTTGGGCAACCACGGTTTCCATTGCCTCAGGCTAAAAGTGCCCGTCAGGACTGTCAAACCATCGAAACGGTCGAAACGGCCGGTCGAAACGACGGATGACGCCGGCGGGCACGGTCTTCGCGGGCGGTTGGAAACCGTGTTGCCACCAAACCCCGGGGCCTCGCGGGTGGGCCCAAATCGAACCTACCCGCTCGACCCAACCTATTGGACCCAACCTACTCGACCCAGTCTACCGCACAGGCCGCGCCCCCCCCCGGACCGGAAACCCCGGAGCTCGGGGATCGCCGGGCCTGGCACCGCCGCGATTCGGAGGGGCTCTCTGCAAGAACGCATCGCGGCTGGCCCAATGGGATGACGCGGCAGACCAGGCGTGGTCACCGGACCTCGACCCAATAGAAAACCGGCTGTCCCACCGGGGGTGTTTCGGTCATCGAGCCCCCGGTCAGGCCACTGGCGATCACGGTCGAAAGCCCATTCCAACCCACCGACCGGACCACCGTGTAGGTGAACCCGGCTTGTGTGGGCCAGGTCAAGCGGACCGAGCCTCCGGCACCGGGTTCGGCCTGCACGCGGATGGGCAGGACGGTGGGGTCAGTGAGCAGAGTCAAGGAGGCCTCCTCGCTCAGGACCGACTCCTGACCGTCGCTGATGCGCACGGTGTAGATTCCCAACTGATCGCGGTACACCTGCGCCACCCGCAGCTCCGGACGCGTGGCCCCGGTGAGCGGTTGTCCATCGAGGCACCATTGATAGGCGAGAGGCGTGCTGGCGGACGCCGCCACCCGGAACAACGCCCCACCGCCCTCGGGAACCTCCAGCGAGCGGGGTTGGCCGGTGATGACGATGGCCGGCGGTGCGGAGGTCGAACCGGAGCCGGAGGGATCGGACGGGGGATCCTGCGGCTGCGGGTCCACCGGCACCCCTCCCGAGGCGACCCCCATCAGCCGGAGGTGATCGATCCGCCAGGTGCCCACGGTGCTGTAGGTGCCACCGACTGCCGAAAAGGAATCACCCTCGAAATCCGAGACCAGACGCACGCGGAAGTCGGGATTCTCGGCCGCTTCGGCGATGTCCGAGAGATCGACGCTCAGTCCATTGGTGAACACGCTCGCCACCGTCCAGGTGAGTGTGGGACCGGGGCGCCACGGCTCACCACCCGAGGCATACAGGACCTGCAAGCGTCGGCTCGCCGTGCTGGTGGCCCGAAGGTCCAACCGGACCCCGATGGCGCGATAACCCACCGTGGACGCGGCGATTTCAAGGCCCGCCGTCCGGGCCCCGGTGCCCTGTTTGGGAAAGCCTGTGAGTTGCAGGGCGAAATCGGCATTGGTGGTCGGATCGCTGGACCCCACGCCCGAGGCCGGAGCCGAACGCAACCCCCCTACGACCGCCAACGTGGCCGCGCCGGACGTGGCGCGCAGGAGATCGTTGGTCCGGTTGAAATCCCAGAGTGCGATGGGTTGTTGGGCCTTCAGGCCCACCGGCGCCATCAAAACCAGAAAGGCCAGGAAGGCGAGGGTGCTGCGGGTTTGAGCCCGGGTTTGAGCCCGGGTTTGGGCCAGGGTTTGAGCCAGGGCTTGAGCTATGACGGTGATCAGGAGGGAGACACGGGAATGGGTTTTCATGGCGAGGATCGGTTTGCAGGGGCGAAACCTCCATGGCTCCGCCGTCACCGAGGGATTCGTGGGCAGGGGCGCCGTTCTTTCAGAAAAAACGCGGGCGGTTTCACCCGAGGCGCGACTCGACATCCCTCGGGTCCCACTTAGCCTCGCGCCATGAGCGTCGCAGCTGCAGGGAAAGTGGCGTGGGCAATGGCGTTGACTCTGGGAATCAGCGGGGTCGCTGCCAACGGGCTGCCGGCACCCGGCTTCACCCCGGAGTCCCGCGGCGAGCACGCCCTGACCGGTGTCCTGGCCCATGTGCGCCCCGGGGTCACGCTGACCAATGCCACGCTGCTGATCCGTGAGGGCCGTATCGCCTCGGTGGGCGTGGGCCTCACCGTGCCCGCCTCGGCCCGGACCTGGAACCTGCCCGGCGCGCACATCTACGCCGGATTCATCGATCCGTACCTGACGCTCGGATCGACGGCCGGCGCGGTGACCACACAGGGCTCTGATTTCCCGGCGACCGGCACAGGATCCCTCACCTCCGGGGCCCCGCGGTTTTTTGGAGTGCCCGGCCAGGAACGCGATGCCGGATCCCCCGGTCCCGCCCACGGCATCGCCGAGGTCACACCGGAACGCCGGATGATCGAGGGCTTATCCCCGGATCCCAAGGAATTGGCCACCCTGCGTGAAATGGGCTTCACCGCCGCCAATGTCGTTCCGGCCAAGGGCATCCTGCGCGGACAATCCGTGGCCATCAGCCTCTCGGACGTGTCCCCGAACCGGGCGATCCTCAAGCCCGACACCGCCCAACACGTGGCCTTCGCCGTCGGCGGCGGCGGCGGGGACGCCTATCCCAAATCGCTCATGGGAGTCATTGCCACGGTCAGGCAGGCTTGGATGGATGCGGCGTGGTACCGCGCGGATCAGGCCGATTACAATTCAGCCGGACGCTCCAGCACCCGACCGCGTCCCGAGTTCAACGCGGCACTCGCTGCGCTCCAACCAACGCTGGGAAGCCCTTCCGCTGCAGGCTCCCAACCGGTGGTCTTCGAAAGCGGCAGTATCCTGATGCAGGACCGGGCGTTCCGGGTGGCCTCCGAAGCGGGGGTACGCCCGCAACTGGTCGCCAGCGGTCAAGAGTGGCGACGGCCGGACCTCCTGGCACCCCTAGCCAAGGCGGCCGTTCCGTTCATCGTGCCGCTCCATTTCCCGGCGCTGCCCAAATTCCCGGAAGATTCCGCCTGGGATTCCGTTTCGCTCGACGTGCTCAGGGCCTGGGATTGGGCCCCAGAAAACCCGGCCCTGCTCGTCCGCTCCGGGCTGACCATCGCCCTGACCACCCACTCCCTACCGGACCGGAAATCCTTCCGAACCCAACTCCGGACCGCCCTCGACCGTGGGCTCTCCGAATCGGAGGCACTGGCCGCCCTGACCACCGCTCCAGCCGGGCTGTGTGGATTGGGGGATTCACTGGGCACCTTGGAATCGGGAAAGCTCGCCCACTTGACCGTGGTGGAACCGGGGGGCGGGTTCTTCGATCCCGCTTCTCGGGTCACGGCAGTCTGGATCGATGGCGTGGCCTACGAAACCGACGCCGCCCTCAAGATGCCTGAAAAGAAAGAACCCAACCCGGAGGCTGAGGCCAAGAAGGCTGCCGAGCGGGATCTGGCCAACCGACGGGTGGCTCATCCGCCCACGGAAGGCAGGGGACCCATTGCTCAACCGGGTTCGGTGATCGTCCGCAATGCCACGATCTGGACGAGTGGTCCCCAAGGCATCCTGCCCCGGGCCGACCTGCTGGTGGCCCATGGAAAGATCCAGGCCGTGGGTGCTTCGCTGGCGGCCGGTCCGGCGGTCCAGGAGATCGATGGCACGGGGTTGCATGTCACCCCCGGCATCCTTGATTGCCATTCGCACTCCATGATCCTGGGAGCCGTCAATGAAGCGACATTGCCCAGCACGGCCATGGTCCGCATCGCCGACGTGGTGAATTCCGAGAGCGAGAACATCCACCAACAACTGGCCGGCGGCACCACGCTGGTGAACTTGCTGCACGGATCGGCCAACCCCATCGGCGGCCAGAACTGCGTGATCAAGCTGCGCGAAGGAGCCACGCCCGAGGCGCTGAAATTCGAACCGGCACCCGGTGGCATCAAGTTCGCCCTCGGTGAGAACGTCAAACAATCGGGCTGGGGCGACAAGGCAGTGACCCGATTCCCGCAAACCCGGATGGGCGTCGGCACCTTCTACCGGAATCGGTTCACCGCGGCGCAACAGTACCGTGAGGCGTTTCGCAAAGGACGCCAGTCCGACGGCTCGCCGGTTCGGCGGGATCTCGAACTTGAGGCCCTCATGGAAATTCTCGAAGGCACCCGGCTGATCCACTGTCACAGCTACCGTCAGGACGAAATCTTGGCGTTCCTGCGCATGATGGAATCCTTCGGGGTCCGGGTGGCCTCGCTCCAGCACATCCTCGAGGGCTACAAGGTGGCCGACGAGATCGCCCGCCACGGAGCCGGCGCCAGCGCCTTCGCCGATTGGTGGGCCTACAAGTACGAGGTCATCGATGCAATTCCCTATGCCGGAAGCCTGATGCGGGAGCGCGGGGTGACGGTGAGCTTCAACTCCGACTCCAGCGACCATGCCCGTCGGCTCAACTTCGAAGCGGCCAAGGCCGTGAAATACGGCGGCACGCCCGAGGCCGAGGCGTTGAAGTTCGTGACCCTCAATCCGGCCAAGCAACTGGGCATCGACCACCGGGTGGGCTCGCTGGAGGCGGGCAAGGATGCCGACTTCGTGCTGTGGAGCGGCTCACCGCTCGATTCCTCGACCCGTTGCCTCGAGACCTGGGTGGACGGCCGCTGCTACTTCCGCCTCTCGGCCGAGACCTCACGGGTGAAGAGCCTGCAGGATGAGCGGAGCGCCCTGCTCGCCAAGGCCCGCAAGATCGCCGGGGGCGGTGGCGACGCCAAGGCCTCCGACCAGGCCCGGAAACAATTCTTCGAGCGCGCCCTCGAACAGGCCCGCCACTGGGGAGTGAAGGAATGTCAGGACTGTCAGGTCCGTCAGGCGGAGTGACGCCCGGCGCGGTTCCGCCATGAACACCCCGACTCCACGACGGGTCACCCGGCGTAAACCCGAGGCCCTCGGCTATTGGCTCCGGGTCCCTCTGCCCCGGCGCTCGACCCGCCCGGGACGGCCGAACCCTTCGGGTCCGGTGGCGATCTCGGGCTGCGATTATCTCGGATTGTCGGAAGATCCGGTGATCCGTCGCGCTTGGCTGGAGACCTCGGCCACCGGGCCGCTCCAGACCGGGGCTTCGCGGGCGACCACCGGAGACCATCCCCTCTACCGACGCGCCGAGGCGGCCATCGCGGGCTTTCTGGGAGAACCGGCCGCCGTCCTCACCGCCACCGGCTACCTGGCGTCACTGGCGGTGGCGCAAGGCTTGCGCGACCGGGCCACCCAGGTGCTGGTCGACGGCTCGGCCCACAACTGTGTCCAAGACGGAGCCCGCCTGAGCGGATTGCCGGTCATCACCTTCGCTCCGGGAGACCCGAAGGCCCTCCGCGCGGCGCTGCGCGGCCTGCCCCGGTCGGCCCGACCCCTGGTGGCCACCGATGGAGTCCACGGGATCCGCGGGGGCATGGCCCCACTGGCCGAGTACCTGCGGGCATTGCCCGTGGCGGGATGGCTCTGGGTCGACGACGCCCATGGCCTCGGATCCGTAGGCCCGACCGGTCGAGGATCACCCGAGGTGTTCGGCCTGCGGGATTCCCGGCTGATCCGAAGCGTCACCTTCTCCAAGGCCCTGGGCGTCTCCGGCGGAGCGGTCATCGGCGAGGCGGCCCTGATGGAACTCCTCCGAAGCCGGGCCGGAGCCTATCTGGGATCGTCGGCCCCACCGCTCGCCGTCGCGGCGGCCATCGCGGCGGCCGTGGGTCGGGTGCACCGGCTGCCGGGCCGGGTCCGCCGCCTGCAGGACTGGGCCGTCCGTTTCTCGAAAGCGCTGCCGTCCCGGCCCGAGATCCTCAACGACCCCCGGACTCCGGTCACCGCGATCCATCCGAGCGATGCAGCGCAGGCCCAGCGCCTCACCGAAGCCCTGAGCCGGGCGGGTTTCATCCCGCCGTGGATCCGCTATCCGGGCGGCCCCGGCGGCGGATTCTTTCGCATCGCTCTGAAAGCCACCCATTCCCGAAGTCAGATCGATCGGCTGGCGCAGGCGATCCGCGCGGGGTTCGAAGCCTAGGCACCCTCAGGTCGAAATCCCGTCGACATCGGGGTGGCCCGACTTCGATCCGGACGACCGATCCCACCGACTCGTTCCGGCTCAAGGAGTCCCGTCGGTCTCGCGGAAGTCCGCACCACGCCGCAGGCGGAAAGGATCGCTGCGGACGATCTCGAGGACCAGCCTCGGGGCCCGATGCCCGTCGGCCTCCACGGTCTCGACGATGTGCTTCACGGCGGGAATGTCGTAGTACTCCACGCCCCGACCCAGGGCGTAGGCGAGCATCTTCTCGGTGAGGTGGCGCAAGAACAGGCGCTTGCGCGCCAGAAGCACCTTCTTGAGCGCCTCGGGCCCGACGATCACCTCACCGCCGGGCAACTCGCCGCGGGCATCGACCCCCTCGCCGGACACCTCGGTGCGCCAGCGACCGATCGGGTCGAAGTTCTCCAGAGCAAATCCCAGCGGGTCCAGGCGGGCGTGACAGGCTCCGCAATTGGGATCCTTGCGATGCTGCTCGAGGCGTTGGCGGAAGGTCAGACCGTCGCGCTTCTCGTCATTCGGGGGCAAGGTGGCCACCAACGGTGGAGGAGGCGGGGGTGGCGTTCCAAAGACCTCTTCGAGCAGCCATTTGCCCCGCAGCACCGGGCTGGTCCGCTGGGGATAACTCGTCTGGGTGAGCACCGCGGCCATGCCGGTGACGCCGCCGCGGCGGCGGTCGGGCAGGGAGACCTTCGTGAAACCGGAGCCGGTCACCCCGGGCAATCCATAGTGCCGCGCCAGCTCGGCATTCACCCAGGTGTAATCGCTGTCGAGCAACTCGAGCAGGCTGCGGTCCTCGCGCAGCAGGCCGGCGAAGAACTCGCTCGGCTCGGCCACCATGGCCTCTCTGAGTGCCGGGGTGAATTGAGGGAACTTGTGGGGATCGGGCGCGGCGACCGAACCCAGGGTCCGGATGCCGAGCCATTGGCCCACGAACTGTTCCGACAAGGCCCGCGCCTTCGGATCGGCCAGCATCCGCCGCACCTGGGCCTCGAGCACCCCGGGTTGTGAGAGGCGTCCGGCATCGGCCAGCGCGAAGAGGGTCGCGTCGGGCATCGACGACCACAGGAAATAGCTCAGGCGACTGGCCAGGGCATGATCGTCGATGGGCGCCGGCTTCGGGCCTGGCGGATCGGCTTCGACGCGGAAGAGGAAATTCGGGGACACCAGCACCGCCTTGGCCGCCGCCAGCGTGGCCGTCCGGGAATCGGCCCCGCCCCGATGGATGCGGTGATAGAATCCCATCAGGCGAGTCACCTCGTCATGGGACACCGGACGACGCCACGCGCGCCGGGCGAACTCGCGCAGGTTGCGGGCCGCCGCCGCCGACTCCGACCGGTACCAGGTCACCGGGGTCCGAAACAGCGCCTCCGCCGGTGCGGCGGCCAACACCTCCTCGGCGGCCGCGAGGTATTTCTCCAACAACATCGGCGGCACGAACAGGGTGCTGGCATTGTTGTCGAAGCCGCCGCCACCGCCGCCGTCGGCCGGGAATTCGTCGGCCGGACGCAGGTTCACCCCGAGGAGATCACGGACCGTGTGGTTGTATTCGGCGCGACTCAGGCGGTGGGCGATCTTGGGTCCGGGATCCAGCGGGATGCTTCCGGGAGCCGGATTGTCGAGCAGTTCCCGAAGCCCTTCGCCGAGCACCAGGCGCTCTTCCTCGGTCGGTTGGATCTTGCGGCTCTCCGGGGGCATCTGCCGCTCTTCGATCTGACGCACGGCGCTCTCCCACAACTTGGGATTGCGGTAGATCGATACGAGGTTGGTGAAGCCGTCGAGACGCACGCCCCCCTTGGCCTTGCGGCCGTTGTGGCAATCCCAGCAGTGCCGCTGCAGTTGCGGCAGCAGGTCCGCCTGGAAGTCCGCGGCCCGAACGGCACACACGGCGGCGGTGGCCAGGGACAGCAATGCGATGGGACGGTTCATAGACGAGTTTTTCAACGCTCCCAGGTCCCGTTCAGCGCGGCCTCGGGTACGTCCGGTCCCGGAAGCGTGACCGTTCCGGCACGAGTCGCAACCCCGGCGCGCCGACATGGCGAAAGGGCGACGCATCGGCGCGGATCACGAATCGCCCCCTCCGGCATTGCCTGCGGAACCACCGCTGGCACTCTGCGCCCCATGCCCACGCAGTCCCCCCGTCGTTCCCTCGCCGCAGGTGTGCTGTCCCTCGGCGCAGCCCTGTCGGTCGTGGCGGCCACCTCGGCTCCGGTCCCGTTCCAAAGCCCGGAGACGGCCCTCGATCGGTACGTGGCCCAACCCGATGCCGCGTTCCGCTGGAAGGTGGCCGCATCGACCAATCTGGGACGCTCGCAGGTCACCGTCATCGACCTGACCTCCCAGAACTGGCTCACCACCAACGAGGTGAACCGCACTCTCTGGAAGCATTGGCTCACCGTCGCCCGACCGAAGGATCTGGCCCACAAGACGGCCCTGCTGGTCATCGCCGGTGGAGCCAATCGGGAGGGTGAACTCCCCAAGCCCAGCGCCGAGCTGTCCCGGATCGCCGAAGCCACCCGCTCGGTGGTGGTGGAGCTGAAGATGATCCCCAATCAACCGCTGATCTTCCACCGCGACGGCAAGGAGCGCGTCGAGGACGACCTCATCGCCTACACCTGGGATCAATTCCTCCGCACCGGCGACACCCGTTGGCCGGCCCGCCTGCCGATGACCAAGGCGGTCGTCCGCGCGATGGACGCGGTGAGCGCCTTCACCGCCACCGACGCGGGGGGCGGGCAGGCGGTGGAAACGTACGTGGTGGCCGGCGGCTCGAAGCGCGGGTGGACGACCTGGACCACCGCGGCGGTGGATCGGCGGGTCGTGGCCCTCTGCCCCATCGTGATCGACCTGCTCAACATCGAGCCGTCCTTCATCCACCACTTCCGCGCCTACGGCACCTACGCCCCGGCCGTCGGCAACTACGTCGAGCAGGGCATCATGAACTGGCAGGGAACCCCGGAGTACCGGGCGCTGATGAAGATCGAAGAGCCCTTCGAGTACCGTGACCGGCTCACCCAGCCCAAGCTCATCATGAACGCCTGCGGTGACCAGTTCTTCCTGCCCGATTCCTCGCAATTCTACTTCGATGAACTCAAGGGTCCGAAGTACCTGCGCTACATTCCCAACACCGACCATTCGCTCAAGGGTTCCGACGCCTACCCCACGCTGATGGCCTGGCACCATGCCACGGTCAACAAGACCCCCCTGCCCCGGTTCACCTGGAAACAGGAGGCCCCCGGCCGCATCCGCGTGCAGGTCACCGATGCGCCGAAGGCCGTGAAGCTCTGGCAGGCCCACAATCCCAAGGCGCGCGATTTCCGCCTGGAGACCCTCGGACCGGTCTGGACCTCGACCGACCTCGCTCCGGACGCCCAGGGCAACTACCTCGGCCAGATCACGCCTCCTTCGAGCGGGTGGACGGCGGCCATGGTCGAATTGACCTACGACCTCGGAGCCGCAGCGCCCCTGAAGCTGACCACGGCCGTCTACGTCACCCCGGACCGCCTGCCCTTCGCCGCCGACAAGCCCGAGCTGCGCGTCAAAGGATTCCTGAGTCGCTGAACCCAAGGGTTCCACGCCGGGGACACGCCCGGATCCCCGGCGAAGGCCCGGGTGAGCGGATCGGGCCTCCGAACACTTTTCGCTTTTTTCGGGGATCCCGCTTTTGTCTGGACAAAACCGGGCACCTTGGGTTCATAGCGATATTCCCCGTAAGAGTTTTCCACCAGAGGCCGTTCTGGTCCAACGCACGGAGTGTGTTGCAGATCGGCGATCGATGGGGGGTTCGAGCGGGTGATCCGAGCCTCATACCCCCAACCATGAAACATTCGATCAACCATCAGGGTCTCTTGGCAGCGGCTGTCGCAGCGGCACTCCTCCAGACACCCCTCACCACGCAGGCAGGTCTGTTCAAGATTGACTTCGGTCATCTGGAGAACGAACGGATACCCACCGATGCTAACGACACGCCCCTCGATCCCCAACCCTTGCTGCTCGATTGGAATGTCATCCCCACTTGGACCTTCGGCGATCCGAACGCCAACGTCACCGAAGGGTCCGCCAGCATCAAAGGTACGGCCAATGCCGCCGGCACCGAAGTCACTTGGAAACTGAAGGACACCTCGACGACCCCCAACAACAACGTCACGTTGACCATCCTGGACAACCGGACGCTCGCCGAGAAGCTCTCCTCCGACGCGCCGCCCTACATGCTGGGCCAGACCGCCAACAATCCGACCAAGGAAGGCCGGGACGTGGTGTATGACGGGGTCCGCGTTCCCGGTGTCGTCAAAGACGATTACCTGTACCGCAATCCGGATGCCGATGGCTCCGAGACCCTGATGCGCATCGCCAACCTCGACCCCGGAACCTACAACGTCACCGTGTTCGAAGGGCGCACCACCGACGGCTCACGCACCGGCAAGGTCTGGGTCGACGACATCAAGGGCCTGAAGGAACCGGCCGACCAGAACACCGGCAACTACGCGGGCAAGAACGACGCGGGCGATGTGTTGCTCGACGGACAACCCCGGACGGTCACCGTGAAAATCAATGCTGGGGACTACCTCTGGTTCGCCGAGATGGAAGACAACTCCGGCGGCATCAGCGGCATGATCATCCGTTCGGTGATTGATCCGGCCGACTCGAAGGGGTTGTTCAAACTCGACTTTGGTGAGCTTGAGAACGAGCGGGTGCCCAAGATCACCACCGCGAACAAGGACCAAGCCGGCGAGGACGCTTCCGCCCCGGCTCCGTTGGCCGATTGGAACGTGATCCCCACGTGGACCTTCGCGGATCCCAATGCGAATGTCACCGATGGGTCGGGCAGCATCAAGGGCACCGCCAATGGCGACGCCACGGAAGTCACCTGGAAGCTCACCGACTTCTCCAAGGACCAGAACAAGAACGTCACGGTGACGATGCTCAACAATGTCGCCCTCGACACGGAAAAGTCGTTCCCTCCGGCCCTGGGTCAGACCGCGAACAATCCCACCAAGGAAGGCATCGCGGTGATGTATGACGGCATCCTCGTTCCCGCCGCGGTGAAGGACGACTACCTGTACCGCAATCCGGACACCGACGGCAGCGAGATCCTCATGCGCTTCGCCGGCCTGAATCCCGGCAAGTACAGCGTGACGGTCTTCGAGGGACGCACCACCGACGCCAACCGGACCGGCAAGGTCTGGGTGGACGACATCAAGGGGTTGAAGGAACCGGCCGCCCAGAACACCGGGAATTATTCCGGCAAGGGCGCCGACGGAACCACGCTGCCGCTGGGTCAACCGAGGTCGGTCGTGGTGGACATCAAGGCCGGTGAATACCTTTGGTTCGCCGAAATGGAGGACAACTCCGGCGGCATCAGCGGCATGATCATCCGCGGCCTTCCGGCGGCCCCCTCGGCCGTCACGCTGCAGAGCGCCTCGGCCCTCGGCGGCGCCTTCACCGCGGTCACCGGTGCGACCGTGGACGCGGCGGCCAAGACCATCACCATCCCGGCCCCGACGAGCTCCGCCTTCTACCGCCTCAGTGGTGCCTCGAAGGTCGGCATCTCGACCAGCGGTGCCAATCTGGTCTTCAAGTACGAATGACGGCTGGAGAACACGCACACGTTCCCCTCCACATTCCTGTCCGAATTTCGCCAAGGGCCTCGGGGCATCCCCGAGGCCCTTTTCAATCGAGGCACCTATTCGTCGCCGCCGCCACCGCCCCCATTGCCCCGCTTCTCCCAGCGACGCTGGGCTCGTTCGGGCAAGCTGTTGTCGACCTTCACCTGATAGGATTCCGCTCCGAAGAGGGCCACGATCGCGTTCTCGAACTCACGGGACGGAGTGACATGATAGCGGTCGTTGGGCTCGATCCACACCGACTCCCCTCCGGGCATGCGGATGCACAGGTACATCAGCACCGAACCCGAATGGGCTTCGACCAAGGCCTTCAAATCCGCCAACCGCGTGTCGCCGAGTTGGTCGGACCTCAAGCGCAACTGGACCCGCTTGGTGAACTTTTTCGGGGCCGCATCCAGCAGCAGGATTTCTTGGGGGAAAAGCTTCGGCCGTTCCTCGCCGGTGCTGACCTCGGCGGTGACGAGCAGCGCCTGATTGGGGACGAAGAGGTCCACATAGCGCTCGTACGACTCGTTCATGGCCAGCGCGGTGACGGTGCCGGTCATGTCCTCCAGCGTGACCATCGCATAGGGTTTGCCCGTCTTCTTGGACGCCCCCTTCTGGACGGCGGAAACCAAGCCCCCGATGCGGGTCATCGACCGGTTGGGTAGGGTCGCCAATGCCTCGATGGTGTGTGTGGTGTGCCGCGAGAGCAGCTTTTCGTAGGGGCTCAACGGATGGCCGCTGACATAGAAGCCCACCAGTTCCTTTTCGTCGGCCAGCTTCTGGGCCAGCGGCCAGTCTTCCTGGACCACGGGCTTTTCCGCGCGTTGGCGGGCCGCAGGCGCGGCCTCGAAGGTATCGAAGAACGAGACCTGACCCCGGGATTTGTCGGCCGCATTGGCGCTGGCCCGGGCCATGGCACCATCGATCTGGTGGAACACGGTGGCCCGGTTGGGCCCGATGGAATCGCAGGCGCCCGCCTTGATCAGCGCCTCGAGCGCCTTGCGATTGATGGCCTTGGTGTCCACCCGACCGCAGAGGTCCTCGAGGTTCGTGAACGCCCCCCCGTTGGAGCGGGCCGTGAGCAGCGCCTCCACGGCCGCCTCGCCCACGCCCTTGATGGCCGCCAGACCGAAGCGGATCACCCGCCGATCTTCGGCGGCCGCGGCCGGAGCGAAGTGCAGACCGGAGGCGTTGACATCGGGACCCAGGGTCTCGATGCCCAGGGTCTTTGCCTCCGCGATGTACTGGCTGAGCTTGGCCGTGTCGCCCTGATCGTTGGTCATCATGGCGCTGAGGAACTCCACCGGGTAGTTCGCCTTGAGCCAGGCCGTCTGATAGGCCACGACCGCGTAGGCCGCCGCATGCGACTTGTTGAAGCCGTAGCCCGCGAATTTCTCGAGCAGGTCGAAGACTTCGTTGGCCTTGGGGGCCGCGATGCCATTGGTGTCGGCGCAGCCCTTCACGAAGGTCTCGCGCTGCTTGACCATCTCCTCGAGCTTCTTCTTGCCCATGGCGCGGCGCAGCAGATCGGCGCCACCGAGGGTGTACCCGGCCAGGATCTGCGTCGCCTGCATGACCTGCTCCTGATAGATGAGGATGCCGTAGGTCTCGCGGGCGATGGGCTCCAGCAAGGGATGCGGATAGATGATCTCCTGTTCGCCATGCCGGCGCTGGATGAAGTCCGGGATCAGGTCCATGGGACCCGGCCGGTAGAGCGAAATAAGGGCCGTGATGTGCTCGACCGAGGCGATCTTGAACTTCTTGCACAGGTCGCGCATGCCCCCGGATTCCAACTGGAACACGCCGAGGGTCTGGGCGTTGTTGAGCAGGTCGTAGGTCTTGGTGTCGTCGAGCGGGAGGTTGTCGAGATCGAGCTGCACCCCGGTGGACTTGTGGACCATCTCGGCCGTGTTGCGGATGACCGTCAGGGTCTTGAGACCCAGGAAGTCCATCTTCAGCAGGCCGAGGTCGCCGACCGGGCCCATGGCGTACTGGGTGACGATCCCGCCCTCGTCGTCCTGCTTGAGCGGCAGCAGGTTCACCAGCGGTTGGGCCCCGATGACCACGCCGGCCGCGTGCACGCCGACACTGCGGGTCTGGTCTTCAAGCAGCAGGGCCGTGTCGATGAGTTCGCGGGTGACTTCCTCTTCGTCGTAGGCCTGCTTGAACTCGGCGTTCTTCTGGAGCGCGTCCTTCAGGCCCCACTTCACGTCGGTGATCATCTTGGCCAGCCGATCGGCCTCGGAGACCGCCAACCCCATGACCCGTCCCACGTCGCGGATGACCGACTTCGCCCCCATGGTCCCGAAGGTGATGATCTGGGCGACGGCATCTCGGCCGTACTTGTCCCGCACATACCGGATCACCTCGGCCCGACGGTCGTCGGCGAAGTCGATGTCGATATCGGGGGGGCTGACGCGCTCGGGATTGAGAAAGCGCTCGAAGAGCAGCCCGTAGCGCAACGGATCGACGTTCGCGATCTCCAGCAGGTAGGTCACCATCGAGCCGGCGGCCGATCCGCGCGCCACGCAGGCGATGCCATTGTCGCGTCCCCAGCGCACGAAATCGCCGACGATCAGGAAGTACGACACGTAGCCGGTCTTCTCGATGACCCCGAGTTCGAGATCGAGCCGGTCGAGGATCTTGCGGACCGCCGCATCGACCTGCGCCGGATCGATGGGATCCGGGGTCGCCGAGGCGGAGGGAACCGGCGGCGCAACGGGCGGGACGGAGACGTCGGTGGCGCCGGTTTCCGACTCGGGGGCCGGGGCCGGGGCGGCCGGTTTCTGCGGGAAGAGGAAGGCCAACCGCTCGGGCTGGGTCACGGCCTCCACCACGATGGTCGATCCCTCGACATGGGCCTGGATCGAGTATCGGAGGCGGAGTCCGTCGCAGAGCAGCTTGCGCAGGTAGCCCTCGCGGGTCCACGTCTCCGGCGGCTGGAACATCGGATAGTGCTCAGCCCCCTTGCCGTAGCGAATCTCCAGGTTGCACTTCTCGGCCACCTCGACGGTGTTGAGCACCGCGTCGGGCACCTCGGCGAAGAGGTGCTTCATCTCCTGGGGTGATCGCAGGAAGAACTGCTCCTGCTGATAGCGCATCCGCTTGGCGTCGCTCAGCAGCGCCTGGGTGCCGATGCAGATCAGGCAGTCGTGGGCCCGCGAGTGGTCCTTCTGGACGTAGTGGACATCGTTGGTGGCCACGCACTTGAGGCCGAACTCCTGGGCCCAGGGGATGAGCTGCCGGTTGACCTTGGCCTGCTCCGGGATGCCGTGGTTCTGGAGTTCGAGATAGAAGTTCCCCGGACCGAAGGTCTGCTTGAAGAAGTCGATCGTGTTGCGGGCCCGCTTCAGGTCGTCCTTCAGGATGGCCTCCGGGATCTCGCTGGCCAGACAGCCACTCAATCCGATGAGGCCCTGGCCGTGGGCGGCGAGCAGCTCCTTGTCGATGCGGGGCTTGTAGTAATAACCCTCGAGATGGGCCGAGGTGACCAGCTTGACCAGGTTCTTGTAGCCGAGCTCGTCCCGGGCCAGCAGCACGAGGTGGTGGTACACGTCGCGCATGCCCCCGGAACCCTGCTTCTTTTCAAGGCGCGATCCCGGGGCAACATACACTTCGCAACCCAGGATGGGCTTGATGCCAGCCTTCTTGGCGGCCGAGTAGAACTCGATGGCTCCGAACATGTTGCCGTGGTCGGTCATGGCCACGGCGGGAAAATCCAGCTCCTTGGCCCGGGCCATCAGCCGGTCGAGGCGGCAGGCGGCGTCGAGCAGGGAGAACTCGGTGTGCAGGTGGAGATGGGCGAAGTCGGCAGGCATCGCGCTCCGAACTATGCGAACCATTCGAGCCGGCAACAAGCACCCCGGCGAGCCAGCACCGTGGACCGCACCCACCGACTCCGGAACCAACGGGGCCAACGGGGCGATCAAAAAACGCCACTTCGACAATTTTTGGGCACGATTTCGACGAGAACCGGGCCGCGGCGCACCCCAAAGCCAGTTGGCAAGCCTTAAGCTTATCGGATCGGCGTGGAAACGGTGATCCCAAAACCCGCGCAAGCAGGCCTCAGGTCACCCCCCGCCGTCGGCGTCATCATGGTGCCGGCACCTGTCCCACCCCCATCCCCGAACGGTTCTGGCGAACAGGCTTGAACCGGTGCTTCTGAAGATCACTGGCCCGGAGGTCGTTCCACCGCCCTCCGGGTTTTCTTTTGCCCCGAAAGGCCATCAGGACCCCGGCGGCGAGCGCCTCTGGATGAGGCCCTTTCAGCGGCGGGCATTGCGGTTGCCCGGCGAGCGGCCGAACTGATGGATCCAGAATCCATGCAGGTACTGACGAAGACACCGGACGCTCTCTTGCGGGGCTTCGAGGGCGGCCAGATCGCTCCACTCCGCCGTCAGCAGGGTCTCCATCAAGGCACCGGCTTCCGGGGTCAATCCATCGGGATCGGGCTGGAGCCCCTGGATGGCCAGAAACCGGAGATCCCACGCGAACTGCGCCCGGGCCATCGGCCCTTGGATTTCCAGGAACGCCAGAAACTCCAGGAACAACCGGTGCACCTCGGGCTGCGGGGTTTCGGTCTCGGTCACCTGCTCGAGGGTGGCCACCGCATGGGCGATCAGTTCCAGGGATCCGACCTCTCGACGCAGGGGGGCATGAGCGTTGCGGACCACCACTTCGCTCAGCGAATGCAAATCGCCCTTCGGATTGCGTCTGAAGGAGAACTCGGCCTCGAAACACCAGTCGAGCTTGCCGCGCATCGGCGACTTCGGACCGCGGGCGCCCTTGGCCACGGTGGCCAGACGGCCGTGTTCGGGAGTGAGCCAGTGGACGATCAGGCTGGTGTCGCCCAGGGGCCGCAGGCGGATGACCACGCCTTCGGATCGGTCGGCGCTCATCGCTCGGCCGGATCCCGCCGAGCGCGGCGCGTCGCCCACCGGACCCAGCGGTTCTCCTCGCGCTTCATGATGCGCCGCAGATCGGGCTTGAGGTCATCGTAACCCCGCAGGTGGAGGATGGCATGGATGACATAGCGGACCACCTCGTCGGACCAGGTGGTCCCGAAGGCCTCGGCCTGGGTCACCGCATCGGCCACGCAGATGAAGCACTCGCCGTGAAGGCGTTCGGCCGTGGAGCCGTAGTCGAAGGTGATGACGTCGGTCGAACCCTCGTGCTGGAGAAACCGCCAGTTGACCCGCGCCATCGCTTTCGGAGAGACGAACTGCACCCCCAGCTCGGCCTGCAGACCCATGGCCTCGAGGAGGTCGAGGGTCAGCCGACGCAACGCCCGGACGTCGAGCGGACGATCCTTCTGCCGGTTGCGCAGCAACAGGACCGTCGCCCCCCCGGGAACCGTCGGGGCGGAGGGGGTGGCGGCGGCGGGATCGCTCACGGAGGATCAGAACCCGAGCTTGGCCAGTTCGCGCTCCAGACCGGCCTGGAAGGCCATCATGTCGGGCTGGGAGGGGCGATAGCCCTTCTCGTCGGCCACCAGGCCGGGGCGGCCATAGTTGTCGATGAGCCACGCCGCGCCCTTGCCATCGGAGAAGCGCACACGGCCGCTGACCATGGCGTTCGGACGGGTCACCGCATCGACCGTCACCTGCACCTCACCACCGGCGGCGCCGCCCTCGGGCGACACCACGTCATCGGGTTCGACGACTTCGCCCGGAGGCGTACCCGCCCCGGCGGAAGCCGGTGGGGCCGAAGGAACCGGCGGGGCCGGCGGGGCCTTGGGCGGCTCGGGGTCTTTCGGCACCACCTTCAGGTCGTCGATGAGGAAGCGAACCTCCATGTAGGTGAGCTTGAGGGCGAAGTCGGTCTCCAGACGGCGCTGGAAATCGGACAACTTCATGCCGTCGGCGATCCACTGGCGGGCGATTGATTGCTGCTCGGTCGATAAGGTGGCCATGACGATGGGGTTGGAGGCTAGGGGATCGGAACCGGTCGGTCAGTCGCGGAAGTTCACAAAATTCAGCGCCACCGGGAAATCGTGCGCGCGGCAGGCGGTGATCACGGCCTGGAGGTCGTCCCGGTTCTTGCCGGCCACCCGCAATTCATCGCCCTGGATGGACGCCGTCACCTTGAGACCCAGGCCGCGGACGAAAGTGCCGATCTCCTTGGCGCCGGCACTGTCGATGCCCTGCTTGATCTTGATGGATTGCCGGGCGTGGCCCAGGGGCGACAACTCGGCCTCGCCGGCATCGATGTTCTTGGCCGAGATGCCCCGCTTGGCCAGCTTGAGCATCACGATCTCCACCAGGGCCGTCATCTTGAAGGCATCGGGAGCCCGCAGCTTGATCTCGCTCTTCTCGAGCACGATCTCGGCCCCGGAACCCTTGAAATCGAACCGGGTGAGCAATTCCTTCTGGGCTTGGTTGATGGCGTTTTCCACCTCCATCGAATTGACCTTGGAGACGATGTCGAAACTCGGCATGAGCGGATGCTAGCCGATGCGCCCGCGCCTGCAACGGGGCAGCGTCGGGGCGAGCCGGCCGGTGATCCGGGTTTTTTGGGTGTCACCGACGGAGCCCCCGACCCTAGGCTGACGGCATGGAGACCGCGCCGACACCGCCCAGGGAGCCCCAGCAGGCACAACCCGCGGCCAGCCCCTCGGTCGCCCCGCTGGTGCCGGGAACGCTGTACCTGGTGGCCACGCCGATCGGGAACCTGGAGGACATCACCCTGCGGGCCCTGCGGGTGCTGAAGGAGTGCACGGTGGTCGCCGCCGAGGACACCCGACGGACCGGCCAGTTGCTCACCCACTTCGGCCTCCGCAAACCGCTGATCAGCTACTTCCGCTTCAACGAGGCCCGGCGCGGGGCGGAGATTCTGGACCGGTTGCGGATGGGTGAGATCGTCGCCCTGGTCACCGACGCCGGCACTCCCGGCATCAGCGATCCGGGCGAACGGGTGGTGGCCCAGGTCCTGGCGGCCGGGCTTCGTGTGGAGTCGATCCCCGGAGCGTGCGCCCTGGTGGTCGGTCTCACCGCCAGCGGGCTGCCGACCGAGTCGTTCCACTTCGCCGGATTCCTGCCGCACAAGTCCGGGCAGCGGGCCCGCCGTCTGGGCGAGCTGGGGGCGATCCCCGGGACCCTGGTGCTCTATGAATCGCCCTTCCGCGTGGAGCGGTTGCTGGGCGAATTGCAGCGCATCCTGCCGGGTCGGCGAGTCGTGCTGGCCCGCGAACTCACCAAGAAATTCGAGGAATGGCTACGGGGCACCCCGGCCGAACTGGCGGCCGAATGGGCCCGTCGACCGCGCAAAGGCGAGTTCGTGGTGATGATCGGACCGGCCGGCGACGGACAGGGGGTCGAAACGACGATGGGCACCGAAGCCGGCTGCGGTGAGGCGGCCGACACCCATGAGCCCGCCGGGGCCAATGGAGCCGGAGAGGACGACGAGGCTCTCGAGAGCCCTCAAGGCCGGTCGCCCGAGGCGGCGGTCGCCTAGTCGGTGATCTTGAGACGTTGGCGGACGAGCACGGCCGCGCCGGTGATGCCCGCCGCGTCTCCGAGCTTGCTGGCCCGGATCTCCACATCCTTGAGCGTGCCCGGCATGGCGTAGTCGCGGGTGGTCTCGAGGATTGTGGGCATCAGGTCGTCTTCGAGGGCGTCCATGACCCCTCCCCCGAGCACCACGGTCTGCGGACTCAGGATGTTCACCAGATTGGCCACGGCGATGCCGGTGTGCTTGGCCGCCTCTTGCAGCACCTTGGCCGTGAGCTTGTCGCCTTTACGCAGGGCCTTGCGGAGGTCGCCACTCTTCAGGTCGGTGATGCTCTCGCCCTCCTTCAGGAATTCGGAGAGCAGCGTCTTTTCGCCCTCCTTGGCCCGGCGCGCCAACTCGCGGAAGATCGAGGTCCGGCTGGCCAGCGCCTCGAAACAGCCGCTGTTGCCGCAGCCGCACTTGGGGCCTCCGACCTGGATGACCATGTGCCCCACTTCACCGGCCGTGCGATTGAAGCCCGAGTAGAGCTGGCCGTTGAGCACGAGACCGCCGCCGATGCCCGTTCCGAGGAAGATCCCCAGAAGACTCCGGGACTGCCCCTTCAACTCCACCTCGTGGATGCCCAGCGTGCAGGCGTTGCAGTCGTTCTCGACGAACACCGGAACCCCGAGGTGCTTCTCGAGCGCCTTCTGGAGCGGGGCGTTCTTCCACTGGAGGTTGGGTGCGAAGATGACCTCGCCCGAATCGGGATGGATGGCCCCGGGGGCTCCGATGCCCACGCCCCGGATCTGCTTGGGCGACAGATCGGCCTCGTCGACCGCGTCACGCACACAGCGCGCCACGCGCTCGACCACCGAGTCGAAACCGCGCGAGGCCTTGGTGGTCAGCTTCACCGTCTGCAGCAGCTTGAGCTGCGGGGTGAAGATGCCGGCGAGGATCTTGGTCCCCCCCAGATCGACCCCGACGATGACATCCTGCTTGGTGGTCTCGGACATGCGTTGGCCTCGTAAATCAGGCTCGCAACCCCGGGTTTGGAGCAAGAAAAACATGGTTACAATTGATCCCTCGCGAGACCGACGCGCGCGGGCGATCGATTCGGGTCTCCGAAGAGACCCTCACCGCGCCGCGCGCATCAGGGCGTAGGCGATGATCGCCGTCACAGGCAAGGTGAGCACCCAGGCCCAGAGGATCCGTTCCACGACACTGAAGTTGAGGGCGCTGAAGCGCTTGGCGCAACCCACCCCCATGATGCTGGTGGTGATGGCGTGGGTGGTGCTGACGGGCATGCCGAAATGGGCCGCCACGCTCAGGACCGTCGCCGCGGTCGTCTCGGCCGCGAAGCCGTGCACCGGCTGCAGTTTCACCATCTTGTGACCCATGGTCTTGATGATCTTCCAGCCTCCGGCCGCGGTGCCGAACGCCATGGTCAAGGCGCAGACGATCTTGATCCAGGTGGCGATCGACTCCTTGCCGGCGGCATCGGCGACCATCGGGTGACGGAGGAACTCGAGCCACTGCGGGATGTCCTGGAGGGTACCGGCCTTCTGCGCTCCCACCAGAGCCAGGGCGATGATGCCCATGGTCTTCTGCGCGTCGTTGCTGCCGTGACTGAAGCCCATGTAGGCCGCGCTGGCCAGCTGAGCCTTGCCGAAGACCCGGGTCACCCATCTCGGGGTCCAGGAGCGCAACAGCAGGTAGAGCAGCGTCATCAGGAGCAACCCGACCAGGAAACCCATCATCGGCGACAGGAACATCGGGATGACCACTTTGTAGAGCAGGCCATCGTATTTGTACCACGGCACCCCGTCCTTGACCTTGGAGAAGATGATGACCGCCAGCCGGTCGCCCGAGGCGGCGAAACCGGCTCCGACCAACCCTCCGATCAGGGCGTGGCTGGAACTGGACGGCAGCCCGAACCACCAGGTGACCAGGTTCCAGACGATGGCCCCGGTGAGGGCGCAGATGAGCATCTGGGTGCCGATCTCGGAGGGGATGAGCTTCGAATCGAGCAGCCCGGAGCTGATGGTCTTGGCCACCGCGGTCCCGTAGAGCGCTCCCACCAGGTTGGTGAGGGCCGCCAGCAGGATCGCCAGACGGGGGGTCAACACCTTGGTGGAGACCACCGTGGCGATGGAATTGGCCGTGTCGTGGAACCCGTTGATGTACTCGAACACCAACGCGACGACGATCACCGTCAGGAGCAGGGTCACAGGCGGGAGGCGTTCAGGAGTTCTTGAGGACGATCTGCACGATGACGTTGCCGGCGTCGCGGCAGCGATCGATGACCTTCTCCAGGAGGTCGTAGAGATCCTTCAGGGCGACCACGGTCACCGGGTCGTGATGGGCCCGGTACAGCTCGCGGATGAGTTCGATCATGTGCTTGTCGGCCTCGCCTTCGAGGTACTGGAGCTTGTCGTTGCGCTCCTTCATGCGAGGCAGGTCCGGTGAATTGCGCAGGTCGCGGACCATGGTCAGCAGGGTGTCCATGGAATTCTGCAGCAACTCCGTCTGCCGTGAGAAATCGGCCTGCTGGACCCGCTGCGGACAGATCAGGAAGCGCTCGGTGAAACGCTCGAGGGTCCGGGGGATCTTGTTGAGGGCGGTGGCCAGGGCGTCGATGTCCTCCCGCTCGAGGGGCGTGACGAAGGTGGTGACGAGGCGCTCCTGCAGCTCCTGGGTGATGCGCTCCTCCTTGCGGCGGACCAGCGCCGAGGAGTCGAGGGCGGCCGCTCCGGGGCTGGCCAGGGTCTTGGCCAAGAGGTGCACGCTTTCCTGAGCCTCGGCCGCGCTGCGCTCGAGCAGGTCGAAGAACACATCGCCGCCGCCGACAAGTCGTTGAAGTGAAAACATGGTGTGATGGGAAGGTGTTTCGGTTTCGGTGATTCTACAGTGCGGTGACAATCCTGTGACAGTCGGAACAAGTCGGGGGCCTCGGATCCATCCTCAATAGTTGATCTGGGCCTGGATGCTGATGCGATCGGCCGACGTCGTGTCGGCGTAGGGGGCCGTCCTCGTGTTGGTCCGGTCGAAGGTGTGGGTGTATTGCAGGGTGAATTCCACCGGATTCCACGGCGACCATTCGATGCCGAAGTCCAATTCGTTGACCAGTTCGTGGGGTGCGTTCACCGCGAACTTACGACCGCCGGAGTAGTATTGCCAGCGGGCGAAGGGAAACCAATTGCCCAACTTGTTCTGATCCTTGTAGGCGAACTGGATGTAACCCCCGTGCAGGGTATCGGTGGTGATGGTACGGCGGTTCGATGCAAGTTCAGGTCCGCGCCCCACATTCCATTCGGCTTCGATGCCGAAGGGCTGGGGGTACCAGATGGCGGCGATGCCCACGCGCTCGTCGGAGAGACCGCCGAGACGGGCCGACGGGGTGAAGGTGCTTCCACCCACAGAAATGGCCTGGGTACCGGTGACGAATTTGCCCGAGTAGGCATGGACACCGGCCTCGAAGAATTGCCCGCTGGCCAGCTGGAACGGGTAGCTGAGCTTGGCCACCGCATGGGGTGTGTTGTTGAAGTCGAGGCGGTTCAACCCCTGGCCGGAGTAGCCGCCGAAACCGATCACGCCATAATCACCGGAACCCTTGAGACCCAACTTGACCAGTTCGGCATACCGTTTGCGGATCTCGTCCGGGGCCCAATAGAAGAACGCGCCGATGTCGCGCTCGCCTTCCGCGGCCGAATTGATGGCATCGGTTCGTTCGAGGGCGGCCCGGTTGGCCGAAGACTGCATGTTCGACCATCCGAAGGGTACCTTGGATTGACCGAGGCGGATGCGGTACTCCTTGGCCTTGTCTAGGTACACATCGCCGTACATGTCGCGCAGCTGAACCGAGAAGTCTCCGGTGGATGGAGAGGCGTTCAGATCGGGCTGGACGTACAGACCCAGGTGCTCGGAGACATCGCCACTGAGGATGATCCGACCGCGCCGGATGAAGAACGTGTTGTTCTCGGAGACGGATCGATCGTTCGGCACGTTCAACTCGGCCCCTTGCCGATCGAGAACGGAATGGTAGCGGAACTGCGTGTAGCCTCTCAAATTGAGCTGGTCGTACCACTTCGGGGCCTTGGGCTTGTCGGTCGGCTTGTCGGTGGCCGCACCGGAATGGGCCGACGCCGTCGGTGAAGCCGAGACCGTCTCGGACTTCTTGGCGGTCTGGGGCGCCGCTGCGGGCGCGATCGGGACAGCGGCCGGGGTCACAACCGAGGGGGCGACCACCGCAACGGTCGGAGTCGCAGGACCGGAGTCGGCCTGGGCGGCCACCACCAGCTCATCATACTCCTGGGCGGACAAGGTTCCGCGATCCTTGAGGACCTTGAGGAGCTTCAGCAGAGCGGGGTTGGAGGCCTCCGTGGAGAAAGTCGGCCCGGCGGCGGCCAAGGCGGCGGCGAGCAGGACTCGGAAAGAGAGAGAGCGGCGCATGGGAGTCGGGGTCCGGTCTGTCTTGGACCGAACACGGGACGACCTTTTGGTTCGCGAGTCACGGTTTTACGTCATATTTGTTACGGTCGTGTGACGTTTTGAGATTCATGGGCTGGTTTCGTGGGCCTCGGCTCCCGCTGGAGTGCGGCGTTCTCCGGCCCGGATCGCCACCCCGAGACGGTTGGCGGGCGGTGTCAAAGGGCAGGTGGCGTAGGGTGTGAACGCACAGGGAGGATTGTAGGCGCGGTTGAAGTCGAGCGTGGTCCAGCCGGCGGCATCGGGTTTGGGAGCATGCAGGAATCGGCCGGCGGCGTAGGTCTCACGACCGTGGGTCGCATCGCGGAACAGCACGAACAAATCGTCGGTCTCGGGGTCCAGCGCGGCCACAAGCCGTTGGGGTTTTCCGGCCCAATCGAAGACCAGCGTCCCGACCAGCGGCAGGGATTCGCGCCCTCCGATGACCGTGTCGAGGGTCAATGTCGCCCCCGGCGGCGCGGCTTCCAGCCGCGCCGGGACCCTCGCCTCGGGCGACCAGGCGAAATATCGGAGGCCCCGGAAGCCCGTCCGGGTCGGAGCGAGACTGTCTTTGACCCTCAGGCCCAGACGACCGCCGCGATCGATGACCGTGATCCTGAGATGCCCCACCGAAATCACGTCGGGCTTGGCTCCGTGGGCATCGGTGACCAGCGATCCCCCGGCAAACGGTTGCCCGTTCTTCAGCACCGCGACGCCGGGGGCGGGCTCGAATCGCACCTGAGCCTCGTAGCGATGCCACACGCCCACCACCGCCGGGGCCCGGCCGGTGGGAAATCCGTGATCGAGACCCGGTCGCGTCCCGCTGGTGGATGCCCCCTCGGGCAACCAGTGAAGGCCGACCAGACTGGCCCACCCGTTCGTCCCGGCGGCCGACTCGAGGCGTTGGGCCTTCCAGCGCACCCAATCGGCCCGGGCGGCATGGTCGGCCGATTGCGCCTGTCGAGCCGGGCCGTCCGAACCGGGGCTGGTCAGGCAACCGCCCAACACGAAGATCGCCGACAGCAACCCCAGCACGGGGACCCATCGACCCCGAGTTCCGGCCTGTGAGGCATCCATGGGCGACAGGCTGACCGCCCCGGCGGTGTCTGGCAAACCGACCGTGCGGGGCGGGATCCTCGGCGTCGGGGGTTGTCTCCTGAGGCTTTTCAGGGTTGCCCCGGCCGGGCCGGAAGCGGCTTGATGAGGGCCGATGCCGCAAGCCTTCATCGTCGATGCCGTGGTCCGGGAAGTCCGCCGTCTGGAGGGGTACCCCAACCTGTCCATCCTCGACCTGAGCTGCGGTGAGGGCGAGGTGCTCTCGCGCCTGGCGGCCGACGGGTGCCGCGTCCGGGGAACGCACTTCCGGGCCGACGACTACATCATCGAAGACCGCGGCCGCCTCGACTCGATTCCCATCACCCCCGGCGTGGACCTGCAGCAGCGACTGCCCTTCGACGACGGTTCCTTCGACGTCGTGCTCATGACCGAGGTGCTGGAGCATCTCGACTCGCATTTCCATGTCGTGGCCGAGGTTTCCCGGGTGGTGCGCAGCGGCGGGTTCTTCGTCTTCAGCACGCCGAACCTGCAACGCCTGCATTCACGGTTGCAGTTCTTCCTGACCGGCAAGCACAAGCTCATCCGACGGCGGGTCGGCTGGGACCAGAAGGCCTCCGACCGCTACGCCTTCCACATCGGGCCGGTGGATTTCCCGCTCATCCATGCCGTGCTCGGCTGGGAGGGGTTCGAGGTGCTCCGGCTGGGGCTCACCCAGTTGAAGTTCAAGTCGGTGCTGCTCTCGCCGCTCTGGCCGCTCGTATGGCTCTCCTGCCGCCTGACCGTCGACAAGGACGCCCGCCGCAATCCGGTGCTCAAACAGACCGAGAAGGCCCTCAATCGCTGGCTCTCCGACCCGGCGATGCTCTTCAGCGAGCAACTGCTGGTGATCACCCGGCGCGGTCCACGGGATTGAATCGGGAAGAGGTCGATCCACGCGCCGTTCTTCGGTCGCGAAGAATTCTGGAAAACATTCCGGCCAACCGCACACGATTCGATCCTCTATGCGCGGATGGCGTCAAAATACCCTTCGAGCATCAGGCCGTCAGGGATTCCGGAAATGGTCCGGCACCTCACCGGTGAGGGCTTCGAGAAACGCCACCAGATCCGCCGCGTCCGGGTGATCCAACCGCCGACCCAATTGCACATCGGCCATCACCTGAACCGCCTCGAGCAATGTGACGACCGAGCCGTCGTGGAAATAGGGTCCGGTCTTGGCCACATTGCGAAGCATCGGCACTCGAAACAGGTCACGATCCTCGTCGCGCCGGGTGGACTCATGGACTCCGGTATCCCGCTTGGGAGACTTCGTGGCCTCCCAGTAGGGTCGCTTGAGGCCGAACTTGCGGATCCCCTGCCCCCCCAACAACCGGCCACCATGGCAATCGGCGCATCCGACCGTGAGGAACACCCTCAATCCCTTCTTCTGCTGGGGTGTGAGCGAGGCCGGGTCGCCGGCCAGAAACCGGTCGAATGGACCCGGTGTCACGAGCGTGGTTTGATAGGCCTCCAGCGCTTGGGCATAGTGGGTGACCGTGATTGGCTGTGGATCCGCCGGCCATGCCCGGCGAAAGGAGGCTTCGTAGCCGTGCGATCGGAGCAGAGGCAGGACCTCCGCGGCGTTGGTGAAGCCCATCGAACCGGTGAGCGAGCGCTCGGCCTGATGGGCGCCCGAGTGGCGATCGCCCGTCCAGCGCAGTGCCGGTTGCAGCATGGCGTTGAAGACCGTCTGTGAATTCCGGGAGGTGGATCGACCGCGGGCATCGGTCGAGAACGGCCGGCGATCCGCGCCTCCATCGGCCGCACGATGGCAACTGGCGCAGGCCGTCCGACCATCGGCCGACAGACGTGGATCCCAGAACAACGCTCGACCCAGCTCAGCCTCGGGGCTGGGAATCGATGACCCGAGCGGCAGGAGCCCCAGCTCGCTCAACGCGTCGGATCTCAACGGCTGGTCGGACGTCGCCGTGTCCTGAGCGGAACCGAGATGGGACGTCATCCAAGCGAGGATCCCGAGGGCTGTGAAGAGAACGCGCTTCATCGCCGGACGTCCTTCGGAAGAACCGCCTCGTCCGGCCCGCCGGAGACATGCCACAATTCCCACTGGGTGCGGTTGTGGGCGGAAACGGCCTTCAACTGATCGGCCATGGCCCGGTTGAGCTCACGCTCGGCCTCGATGGCCTCCATCACCACACCGACGCCGTATTCACGCCGCCCGTGGGTGAGCTCCACCAGACGGCGGGCGGCGGCCACCGCCCGGACCGCCACCTCGATCTGGGCGGCGGTCATTTCCGAGAGCGAGCGCACCTCGACCACCTCACGGGTCACCTCGTCGCGCAGTTGCTCCCGCTCGAGTTCGGCCTGCCGCAGTCGGGAATCGGCGGTACGGATGCGACTGCGGTCGCCGATGCCCCCGGGACCGATCCGCCACGACACGCCCAGACCGTAATCCTGGAAGTCGCCGCCGTTCGCCCAGTCGCCTCCGCGTCCACCCGCCATCCCACCCAATGCGGCCTGGGCGCCGAGCGTGGGCATCCACACGCCCTTCGTGGCTCCCTGTCGGCGGGCACCGGCGAGATTCACCGTCGCATCGGCCCGGCGGAACTCAGGCCTGAGGCCGATGGCGGAGGCCACGAGCGAGTCGAGCGATCGGTTCGTGGCGACCAGCACCACCGGCACGAATTCGGAGAGGTCGGGGAGGAACTCCTCCGTCGGCGACAGGCGCAGCAACTGGGCGAGCCTCGCCGATGCACTGCGCACCGCATGCCGGGCCTCGAGGACCTGGCCCTCGGCCCGGCTCGCCTGGATTTCCACCCGCTGGACATCACCGGCGAAAGCCAACCCGGCCGCGACCGACTCGCGCACCTGTTCGAGGGTTTTGAGCGAGATGCGTTGCGCCTCCGCCACGGCGTCGACGTGGGCCGCGGCGCGACTCAGCTCGGTGTAGGCCACCGCCACCGCGAGGATCGTCTCGCGACGGCGCACCTCGGCACCCGCCTCGTTCACCGCGACGGCCTGCTTGGCGGCGAGCACCCGGTAAAGCGAGTCGCCGAGGTCCAACTGCGCCTGCAACGTGAGGGCGGCCGAGCCGGACTGCTTGGAGGCGTCGAACACGTCACCGACGATGTCCTGAATGTTTCCGTCGTGTCGCCGGTACCCCAGACCCGGAGCCAACCAAGGGAACAACCGCCGCTTCTCCTCATCCAACTGGCTCCGGGACTCGCTCACCCGCTCCTGGGCCATCTCGAGCGCGAGATTCTTCGCTCCGGCGAGTCGGAGAGCGGTCCCCAGATTGAGGGAATGCGGCCCGGCCGGCACCGAAGACATCGATACCGCCACGACGAGTGAGCCCAGCAGGATGGAGACGCGGCGATTCATTTCGATTCCTTGACCCGTACCGCAACGCCATCGGCCGGGGCGGACTTGGCTGGAGAGATCACCCGGGCCTCGTCGGTGAGACCGGACAGCACCTCCGTGAGCGCGCCATCCTGGAAACCCAGTTTCACGGCGGTCTTGCGGCTCACACCGTTGTCCACGCGCATGATGAAGGCCATGGCCTTCTCCATCGCGATGGTCTCGGTGGGCACCAGCATCGCGCCGGCACGGCGCTCCACACCCAGCCGCACGGTGGCGGACATGCCGGGCCGCAACGCACCCGAGGGATTGGCCAGATCCGCTTCGACCAGCAAGGAACGCGTCGCCTCGTCCAGAGCACCCGCGTGACGGCTGACCGTCGCCGGAGACACGTGGGTCGACCCCTCCACCGTCACCCGTGCCGGCTGACCGACCTCGATGAACACCGCCTCGGATTCGGGCACGGGCACCTGCGCCCTCAGCACGCCGGTGTCGACCAGGGTCATCAGCCTCGAGGCCTCCCCACCCGCACCGGCGGGCACGAAGGCCCCCGGGTCCACGAATCGCGCACTGATCGTGCCCCCGAATGGCGCGGTGATGGTGGCATAGCGGAGCAGCGTCTCGGTCTTGTCCAATTCCGCCTTGGCCACTTCAAGCCGACCGATGGCCGCGTCGAGCGACTGCGGTGTCACCAGGTCGGGCGACCGTTGCCGGCCCGCCTCGAGTCGCCGCGCATCGGCTTCGGCCACCTTCACTTCGGCGCGCTGCCGGGTGCGCTCGGCGAGCAGTTCGGGCACCTCGATCTCGGCCAGCGTCTGGCCGGCGACGACCCGGTCTCCACGGTCGACCGACACCACCTTCACGAAGCCGGCCACCCGGGCCTGCACGGTGACCTGCTGGTTCGCGCGCAACGTTCCGGGCAACACCACATGGCGGGTGATCTCCCCACGGATCGGACGGACCACCGAGACGACCACCGGATCGGCCGCCTGGAGAATCATCGGGGCCAGCAAGGTGGCCACCACGGTCAGGGGACGAGACCGGTTCGTCAGGAATCGGGACGGTTTGGGGATCATGCGGAAACCTGCGGTGAGTGGTGGGCGCTGGCGGGATCCTCGGGGTCGAGCGAGGCGGATCGGAATGCGGCGGGTGCGAGCAGCGAGAAGACGGCGGGCAGCACTCCCAGGGTCGCGATCGTCACCACGAGCAGGCCACCCACCACCGCACGGCCCAGCGGTGCCGTCTGCGGACCGCCCTCACCGAGACCGAGCGCCATGGGCAGCATGCCGGCGATCATCGCCGCGCTCGTCATGAGGATCGGCCGGAGGCGCGACGTGGCCGCGCTCAGGACGGCTTCCGACGGCGTCGCGCCGCGGCGACGTGCCTGTTCGGCGAAGGTCACGAGGAGGATGGCGTTGGCCACCGCCACGCCCACCGCCATGATGGACCCGATGGCCGACTGGAGATTCAGTGTCGTGCCGGTGAGCCACAACACCCCCACGACGCCGGCCAGAACCGCGGGCACGGTCGAGATCACCGTCAGCGTCAGCCGCACACTCTGGAAATGGGCGAGCAGCATCAGGAACACCACCGCGACGGCCAGTCCCAAACCACCACGGAATCCCGAGATCAACTGGCGTAGGGGCACGGTCTGTCCGCGCAGGTCGACCCGTGTGCGGGCCGGCCACCGTCCGGGATCGCCGATCTCCGGGATGGATTCGATTTCCCGGATCGCACGACCCAGATCCCAACCGCGCAGGTTGGCCGTGATGCCGACAACGCGGGCCATGTTGTAGCGCTCGAATTGTCCCACGGTCGTTCCCTGGTCCACGGAAGCCACGTTGCGGAGCAGCACGCTACGGTCGGCACCGGCCGAAATCGGCAGATTTCGAACGTCCTCGAGAGACTTCGTTTCCGTCTGCGGCACCTGCACCTGCACGCTGTAGCTGACCCCGGATGCCGGGTCGGCCCAGAAATTCGGCACCGTGAAACGGCTCGAGGTCGCGGCGGTGACCAGCGAACGCGTCACGTCGCCGACCTTCACCCCCAACAACCCGGCGCGTTCACGGTTCACGGTCACCTCCACGCTCGGGTAATCCAGGGCCTGGGCCATCTGGACGTCACAGAGGCCCGGCAAGCGGGTGAGCTTGGCCAGCAGACGTTCGGCGTATTCTCGACTGACGGTCAGGTTGGGGCCGCTCACCGCGACCTCGATGGGTGTCGGCGAACCGAAACTCATCACCCGGCTGACGATGTCGCTCGGCTCGAACGAAACGCGCACCTCGGGCAGTTCGGCGTTGAACACCTCCCGAAGGCGCTCCTTGAGCACGGGGACCGCGACTCCGCCGTGTCGGCGAAGCTGCACGGACAGGTGCGCCTCGTCAGGACCGCTGTTCCAGAGATGGATCAGGTTCACCGGGTAGTTCGGCGCATGCACGCCCACCAGACCGAGGGTGAGGCTCACATTGGTGGCGCCCGCCTCGCGATGGATGAGGCTCAGAGCCTTGAGAGCGATCTGCTCCGTGCTGTCGAGCCGGGTGCCCGGCGAGGCCCGCAGGCGCAGGGCGAACTGGTCGGCCTCAACGGTGGGGAAGATCTCCGAGCCCAATCGACGCCCGAGCACGAGGACGACCCCCAAGGTCGCCGCCAGATAGAGGACCACCACCGGCCCTCGGATCCGCAGGATCGACCTGAGCCCGTTGCCATAACCCTGCCGCAAGGCCGACTGCCAACCGGGCTCTGCAGGATGCCCGGAGGACTTCAGCAGCCACACGCACAGGATCGGCACCAGGGTGGTCGAAAGCACGAACGAGGCGGCCATGGAGAACCCGACGGCCAGGGCCAGCGGCGTGAACAAGGCCCGGGCCAAGCCCTCCATGAAGAGCGCCGGGAGGAACACCGCCACGATGCACAGCATGGACAACAACCGCGGCAGTGCGGTCTCGCGCGTGGCCTTCAGGGCGGCACTGGCCAGCGATTGGCCGTCGGCCAGATGCACGTGCAGGTTCTCGACCGCGACCGTCGACTCGTCCACCAGAATACCCACCGCCAGGGCCAGTCCGCTCAGGGTCATCAGATGGATGGTCTGACCCGAGATCCAGAGCGCGGAGGCCGCCGCCAGCAGCGCCAGCGGAATGTTGAGGACCACGACCAACGCGCTGCGCCAGTCCCTCAGGAAGACCAGGACCATGAGTCCGGTCAGCAGCGCGCCCAGCACCCCCTCTTTGACCAGGTCGACGATGGCTCGGGTCACCACCGGAGACTGATCGAATTCGAAGCTGACCTTGATGTCTTCGGCGACCGCCGCCTGGAATCCGGGCAGGGAACGCTTCACCCGGTCGACGACCGAGAGCGTCGAGGCATCGGCCCGTTTGGTGACCGGCATGTAGACGGTGCGCCGGCCATTCACCAGCGCGTAACTGGTCACGAGATCCGAGGCGTCGGCCACCGTAGCGACATCGCGGATGAACACCCCGGCGTCACCCCGGACCCGCAGCGGGATGCCCTCGAGGTCCCGGATGTTCCGGACCTGCGCGTTGACCGGAACGATCGGATACTTGTCACCGAGATTCAGGTTGCCCGACGGGCTGATCACGTTGGCCTGGACGATGGCCTGCACGATCGCGTCTGGCGAGAGGCCGTAGGCCCGCATCCGGTCGGGCTTGACGTTCACCGTGATCGTGCGGGCGCTTCCCCCGAACGGTGGCGGCGCCGACACACCCGGCAGCGTGGCGAAGAGCGGCCGGACCTGGTTCAAGGCCGCATCCTGCATCTGGCCGACGGTGCGATTGGGGTTCTCCGTGGAGAAGACGAGCTGACCCACCGCGACGCTGCCGGCATCGAAGCGCGTCACGAATGGCCCGGGCGTCCCCGGTGGCATGAAGGCCCGGGCGCGGTTCACATAGGCGACCGTCTCCGCCATGGCCGCCGCCATGTCGGTTCCTGGATGGAACTGGAGCTTCATCAAGGCCGCTCCCTGGATGTTCCTGGATTCCACATGCTCGATGCCGGTGATGTAGAGGAAGTGGTACTCGTAGTAGTAGGTCAGCGATCCTTCCATCTGCGCCGGGTCCATTCCTCCATACGGCTGCGCCACGTAGAGGGTCGGGATGCCCAACGGTGGAAACACGTCGCGCGCCATCCGGCTGAGCCCGAGCAGACCGGACAGACAGAGTGCCAGCACCAGGACCACCACGGTGACCGGCCGTCGTAGGGATGCGTTCAACAGCGACATGGATCAGACGCCCCCGGGTTTCGGTTTGACCCTAGGCCGGTTCAATGGCCGCAGAGCAGTGCCGACGGCGCTCCGGCCACCCGGTGCGCTGCGGTGGATGGATCGGGACACGGAATATCGGCACGAGTCGGTCAAGGATGCGATGCAGCCAAAGCATCGTCCCCTGCGCAACAGCGGATTCGACGTCTCGATCCGACACGTCGGGCTTCTGGCTGAACCGTTGGGTCGAGACTCACAAACCACACCCCAAGGTGCCTTCGTGGGATGACAGCCAGCGTCTTTGTTCTCAGCTGGGGTTGCCTCGGGAATGGGTCCGGTCGAGGTTGCCATTGCCCCGAGCGAAGGCGCCCTTCGGCCCGAGGCCCCTCTCAGGATGCATGCTGCAACCTTCCTTCAAGATCTGGCGGTCGTGATGATCGTGGCCGGTCTGGTGACCGTGCTGTTCCGCCGTCTGCGTCAGCCGGTGGTGCTCGGCTACATCATCGCCGGGGTCCTCATCGGGCCCCACACGCCGCCGTTTCCATTGATCCGGGATCAGGCGACCATCCACACCCTCGCCGAACTCGGGGTCATCCTGCTGATGTTCTCGCTGGGTCTGGAGTTCAGCCTCAAGAAGCTCAAGAAGGTGGGGGGCACCGCCTTCATCACGGCCTCGGTGATCATCCTGACGATGATCTGGGTGGGCTACGAGATCGGTCAGGGCTTCGACTGGAGCCCGATGGACAGTCTCTTCCTCGGGGCCATGCTGTCGGTCTCCTCGACCACCATCATCGTCAAGGCGCTGGCCGAGCTGGGGCTTTCCAAAGAGCCCTTCGCCCAACTCATCTTCGGCGTCCTCATCATCGAGGACATCCTGGCCATCGCCATGATCGCCCTGCTGTCGGGCATCGCCATGACCGGATCCCTCAGCGTCGGCGAGGTGGGTCTGACCCTGGGCAAGCTGTCGCTGTTCCTTGTCGGGACCCTCGTGGTGGGGTTGATCGCGATCCCGCGCTTCCTGACCTACGTGAGCCGCTTCCGCAGTCACGAGACCCTGTTGATCACGGTGCTGGGGTTGTGCTTCGGGATGTCGCTGCTGGCGGCCAAACTGGGCTACAGCGTGGCCCTCGGGGCCTTCCTCATCGGGGCGGTGATCGCCGAGTCGCGGGAGATCCACCGCATCGAGTCCCTCGTCGAACCCGTCCGCGACATGTTCAGCGCGGTGTTCTTCGTGGCCATCGGACTGATGATCGACCCCACGCTGCTGGCCGAGCACTGGCGGGCCATCGGAGTCATCAGTCTGGCGGTGATGACGGGGCAGATCCTGAGCTGCACCTTCGGCACCTTCTTGTCGGGGCATGACACCCGGACCGCCCTGCGGGTGGGCATGGGACTGGCCCAGATCGGCGAATTCTCCTTCATCATCGCCTCGCTCGGCCAGACGCTGAATGTGACCAGCAGGTTCCTGTATCCGATCGCCGTCGCCGTCTCGGTGATCACCACCTTGGCGACCCCCTATCTGATCCGCGGCAGCGATGCGGTGGCCACGGGCTTCGAGCGCCTGGCCCCGCGGTGGCTCACCGACACGCTCCTCATCTACACGCACTGGGTGGGACGCCTCGGCCGCCGCAATCCCGACATGGTGACCCGCATGATCCGCAAGTGGTCGCTGCAGATGCTGCTCAATGCCGCGCTCATCGCCGTGGTATTCGTGGTGGTCTCCTTCTTCGCGGCCCGCTCACCCGCCGCCGGAGTCCTGGGCATCCCCGGATCGTGGGTCAATTCGGCCTATTGGCTCCTGGCGGTCTTCGTCTCGCTGCCCCTGTTCATTGCCACCACGCGGAAGCTGGGAGCGCTGGGCATGCTGCTGGCCGAGGCCAAGGTGACCCAGAAATCGGCCGGCGTCCGGGCCCCGATGATACGGGCCATCGTGGCCCAGGTGGTCCCCATCGGCGGATCGGCGATCCTGGGGCTGTATGTCGTGGTGCTCAGCTCGACCCTGCTCACGTCGTGGAAGGCCCTGGTCATCCTGCTCGGCCTGGCCGGGCTGCTCAGCTGGGTGCTCCGACGGACCTTCATCCGGGTCTACTCCAAGGCCCAGAACGCCCTCACCGACACCCTGTCCCAACCGCCGGCACCCCGGGAGACCGAGACCCAGCCCCTCCTGCCGCCCCTGTTGCGGCACGCCAACCTCCGGACCCTGCAACTGACCGCGGCCTCCCCGGCTTCGGGCCGGTTGATCCGTGAACTGCGGCTGCGGACCCTCTGTGGCGCGAGCATCGTGGGCATCGACCGCAACGGCGACAGCGTGATCAACCCCGGTCCCGACGAGGAATTGCACGCCGGCGATCAGGTCCTGCTATTGGGCAGCGCCGACCAACTCGCCTCCGCCGAACGGCTGCTCACCGCCAGCGCGCACTAACGCGGGGTCCGGGGCGCTTGGTCGGGGAGCGATTCGAGGCCATCATCGACGGCCCGGAGCTTGGTGTAGCGCGTGGCGACCGTGAAGGCGTTGGTCCAGGCGATATAGTAGCCCGGAAGGCCATCGAGAAACCCACCCTTGAACACGTATCCCCGCAGGAACCGCCACCCGGGGCGGAACAGCAGGTCCACCCAGCCGGCCCGACGACCGGAACGCCGCGAGGCCTGCACGAAGGCCGTGCTGTACGGCGGAATCTTGGTGACCTGCCGGTCGATGCTCTCGTTGCTGTAATGCAGCAAGTCCGAGCGCAACCGGGCGATGCGTCCGGCGACCTGAAGCTGGGCATGGGGCTCCTCGCCACCCCAGTGGGCCCGGCCACGACGGGCCAGGCGGATGACGCGATCGGGATACCAATCGCCATGACGGATCCAGCGACCGAGGAATCGGGTGCAGCGCGGAAAACTGAATGCGCCGATCTCGGGGCCCGCGGTGGCGATGGCCCGGGCGATCTCCCCCTTCAATTCCGGGGGGACGACTTCGTCGGCGTCGAGGTTGAGGGTCCAGTCGGAGAGCGTCTTCTCGAGCCCCGAGGCCTTCTGACCCACAAATCCCTTCCAGGGCTCGCGAATGACCCGAGCGCCGCGCGATCGGGCCAACTCCTCGGTGCCATCGGCCACGTCGTGCTGGAGAATCACCACGATTTCCGAGGCCCAACCGTGCACGCTGTCGAGCGCGGCTCCGATGCGGTGGGCTTCGGCACCCGAAACAAAATAAACGGAAATGGGCAACGGTTGGGGCATGGCGGATCCGAGCGAGAACGATCGATACGACGGCCTCAGTGAATCACCCCGAACGCCGCTTGCCTACTCTTCGCGAGTCATCCGGACTTGGACCGACAGGCTCTGGGCCAGGCCTCCCTTGAAGACCCCCTTGAGCGGCGGCACGTCGGCGTAATCGCGCCCGATGCCGATCTGCACATGGCGTTCGCCGTCCATCATGTTGTTGGTCGGATCGAGGCCGACCCAATACCCCGTCGGCGTGAACACCTCGATCCAGGCATGGGTGGCCACCGCGCCGATGAGCGCCTCCGACGGCTTGCCATCGTCACCCAAGGGCGGGTCGGTCTCGATGTAGCCGCTCACATACCGAGCCGGAAGGCCGGCCGCGCGGCAGATGGCGATCATCAGATGGGCGAAGTCCTGACATACGCCCTCGCGACGCTGCAGGAACTGCTCCACCGTGGTGCCGGCATCCGTGGCCCCGGGGCGGTAGCTCAGGTTGCGGTGGAGATGATCGTTGAGACGCAGCAGCGACTCGGAGAACGGGGCCGCTTCGGGCAGGAGATCCGAGGCCATCTCCCGCACCGGATCGACCAATCGCACATACTGCGAGGGCCTCAGGAAGTCGTGCAGCTCACGACGGCGTTCCTGATACATCTGCCGGGCCTCGGCGATGCTCAGATCGAGGGCCACCAGGGCGTCGTTGAAGGGCTTGGTCTCCACCTCGCAGGCCGACGAAATCACCAGACGCTGGTGCCGGTACGGGATGGAGATGGTCTCGACGTAGTTGCCGAAGTAGTCGATGTGCGACTCCACCAAGACTCCGGGTTCGATGAGCGTCTGGTGCCGGGTGACCTTCTGGCGCAGCGAATCGCGGGGCCGCAAGCGCAGTTCGCTGAAGCTCTCCGAGGCCGGATCCGGGTAGGCGTACTCGGTGGTGTGCTCGATGTGAAAACGCATCGCGGGTCAGCGGAGGATGTTGAAGGCCTGATGGTGCAGGTGGTGGTCGCTGATCTCGACCGACAACTCGGAGAGCCGGTCGCCCAGCTCATCGAGCCAGGGCCCCAGCGGCAGCAATGCGGGAGCCCCCGGGGCTGGGGCCGCTCCGGCGCGTTCGCCCGCGACTCCAGATGCGCCTCCCGCAGCGACGGCCTTGGGGACCGGAACCGGGACCGGACTGAACAGGGCGGCCAGATCGGCGAACTCCACCGCATTGGCCAACTTGGCCACCGAGCGCTGGGGTGAGGCCGAAGCCGCATGCCGACTCGAGCCGCTGACGGTGGCCAGGCTGGCACGGATGTCTTCGAGGCAGGCCAGGACGGACCGCGGCAGGGCCGGATCCTGGAGGATGAGGGCCACCACGTTCGGCGCGGTGGGTCGGGCCTGATAGAGGCTGCGGTAGGCGTATTGGCAGGAGAGGATGCGCAGCAAGGCGTCGAGATCGAGATCGGCCGCGTATTCGGAGGCGGCCCGACCGTGTTTGACCAGGACCTCGCGGGTGATGCGGGTGGTGGAGAGGGCGCGCTCCACGTTCTGCCCCAGCCGCCAGAAATGCCAGGCGTCGTCGTGGAGCATGTTCTTGCCGGCGGCACCATCGAGCTGATCCACCGCATCCAGCAACGCCTGCATGAGGTCCGAGAGCCGGGCCGGATCGGCCGGGTCGCCGGCCTCCTGGGCCTGCTCACAAAGCTGGTGCAAGCGATGCACCGCGCTCCAGACCTCGGGCGGGATCGTCTCACGGACCCCGCGGGAGTTTTCGTGGAGGCTGGCGATGCAGCGGGCCACGCTGCCCGAGTTGTCGGGGGCCAACAGGAGCCGGTAGGACGGATCGTCGAGGCCCTCGGCCTCCGGGGCCCAGCGTTCGATCGGATGGCCGGTGGCACGGGCCAACGCCGCCCAGATGGGTGCCCAACGATCGGCGCTCTCGCGGCCCGCCGTTTCGATCTGGAGCCGGCGCAACACCAGCAGCATGCGCGTGGCCTGCTCGGCGCGGGCCTTGTAGCGCCCCATCCAGTACAGGCTGTCGGCGATGCGGCTGCCCAGGCGGAGACGGCGTTGGTGTGGGGCGGTCAGGAACACCGGGCGCGAGAGCGCCGGGGGCGCGGCCGATTCGTCGCCCCGGAGGATCCAGGTGTCCCGGATCCCGCCACCCAATCCGCTGGAGATGGTCCTCGAGTCGACCTCGGTCGCATGGCGCGTGAGAGCCAGAGGGAACACCCTCGGGTTCTTGCCGCCGAAGACGAACAGGCGAAGCCCGGCATGCCGCCCTTCCAAGCCCGCCGAGGCCGTCGGAAGCTGGGTCAGGGGCAGGATGGGCTCGGCCACATAGCGTTCGGGATGCCGACGCAGGTCGCGCAGGAGCCGACCGCGTTCTTCAGGCTCCATCCGACCCGGGTGCCACACGAGACGGTTGGACCGCTCGCTGACATGCTGGATCACCCACGACTCCGGATCGGACTCGATCATGGCCCGCTGGTCGGGATCGAAGCACAGCCGTCGCTCGACGCCGGGCAATGACAGCGGGCCGCGGTTGTAGAACTTGGCCAGACGGGGCAGCAGGGCCCCGATGGCCCGATTGTCGCCCAGACCGGTGCCGATGGCGTTGGCGATGGTGACCGTGCCCTTGCGCACGCAGGTCATCAGGCCCGGGACACCCAGGGTGCTGTCGGAACGGAAGGCCACCGGATCGATGAAGGCGTCATCGAGCCGACGGTAGATCACGTCGATGGGCTCGATGCCGCCGATGGTCTTCAGGTAGCAGCGCGAATTCAGGACGATGAGATCGCCCCCTCGCACCAGCGGAATACCCATCTGACGGGCCAGCCAGGAATGCTCGTAATGGGCACTGTTGTAGGAGCCCGGGGAGAGCAGGACGATCCGGGGCTCCTGGATGCCCCGGGCGAAACCGCGGAGGTGCTCGAGCAACTCGGTGGGGTAGCTCTGGACGGGGCACACCGGGGCCGTTTCGAGAAGTTCCGGGACGGCCTGGGTGAGCACGGCCCGGGCCTGGAGGCCATAGGTCACGCCCGTGACGTTGCCGACATAATCCTCAATCACCACCCAGCGGCCGCGGGCATCGCGGGCCAGGTCGAACGCCGCCACATGCACGAACGTGTCGTCGGGCACGGCCAAGCCCACCGCGTTGCGCTGATAGCCGGGATCGTCGTAGACGAGTTCGAACGGCACCACGCCGTTCTTGAGGGCTTCTTGGGAATCGTAGATGTCGCGGAAGAACTCGTTCCAGACTCCCACCCGCTGGAGAACGCCCCGGGAGAGGAACCTCCAGGTCTCCGGATCGAGGACCCTGGGGAACAAGTCGTAAGGCAGGATCCAGTCGGCCGCATCGTCTTCGTTGTAGAGTGCGAAGGTGACCCCGAGGTCGCGCATGAGGCGCTGTCCGCGATCGGACAGACGCTCGAGTTCACGGGGATCGTTGCGGGAAAGCTGATCGCGGAGTCGACCGTAGATCTCCGCACCGATGCCTTGGGCCAGCAGGGTCTCGTCAAAGGACTCGACGGCGGCAGAAGATGGGCAGTCGGCGGGCATCGGTTTGGGTCAGGATGCGGGCCGCAAGCTACCAGCATCACCCGGGCGGGTCCCACTCTTTTTCGAGGGTCCTCGCGGCACGACCGAACCGACCCATCCGACTGAATCGTCCCGGCTCAGGCCAGGCCCACGGCGGCCATCACGGCGTCTTTGGTGGCCTTGGACAAGATGGGCTCGAAACCGGCCACTTTGATGGCGGTGTCGGGATCCTTGAGACCGTGACCGGTCATGGTGGCCGTCACCAGCGATCCCTCGGGGATCTCACCGGCGCGCACCGCCTTGATGAGTCCGGCCAGCGGAGCGGCGCAGGCCGGCTCCACCATCACACCTTCGGTGCGGGCCAACAGCTTGTAGGCGTGCAGGATCTCCTCGTCGGTGACCGAGCGGATGGAACCCTGGCTCTCGCGTGCCGCATCCACGGCCCCCTGCCAACTGGCCGGGTTGCCGATGCGGATGGCCGTGGCCACGGTCTCCGGGTGGGTCACCGGGTGACCCAACACCAACGGCGCGGCGCCCGCGGCCTGCCAGCCCATCATGCGGGGCAGCGTGTCGGACAGGCCGGCCTCGGCATACTCGCGGAAACCCCGCCAGTAGGCCGTGATGTTGCCGGCATTGCCCACGGGCAGAAAATGGAAGTCGGGGGCGTCACCCAGGGCGTCGCAAATCTCGAAAGCCGCCGTCTTCTGGCCCTCGATGCGCACCGGATTCACCGAATTGACCACCTCGACCAGGCCGGTCTGCCCGAGTTCGCGGACGATGTTCAGGGCGTCGTCGAAGTTGCCTTCGATGCTCACCGTGGTGGCCCCGTAGAGGAGCGCCTGCGACATCTTGCCGTGGGCGATCTTGCCCTGGGGCAGCAGCACCACGCATTTGAGACCGGCGCGCGCGGCATAGGCGGCGGCGCTGGCCGAGGTGTTCCCGGTGCTGGCGCAGACGACGATCTTGGCGCCCCGCTCCTTGGCCTTGGTGATGGCCATGGTCATGCCCCGGTCCTTGAAGGAACAGGTCGGGTTCATGGCCTCGTACTTGAGGCGCAGATCGAAGTTCCCCCCGATGGCCGCCACGAACTGGGGCACCGGGATCAGCGGAGTGTTGCCCTCGAGCAGCGTGACCACCGGGGTTTCGGCGGTGACCGGCAGGAAGCGGGCGTAACGGCGGATGACTCCGGGCCAGGCGGCCGAGGGGGCGGGGTGGGAACTCATGGGAATCTGGGGATGAGCGTGATCGGGTGCGGTCGGTCGTGAAAGCGTGGAATCCGGGGGCTCTCAGCGGGCTCTCGAGGTCGTCGAGGCCCGCCGGGGCCGGCCGATGGGGGTTCAGGCCATGGCCCGGGCGATGGAGTTCCACCAGCCCTCGTGCAATTCGGACACCGGCACGGAAAACCCGCCGGCCGTGGTCTTGAGGCTCAGGGTATCGCCTCCCACGGTGCCGATCTGGACGGCCGGGACCCCCATGGCCTGGGCCTGCTTGATCACGCGGCCCGCGTCGATGGCCGCCACCGAGATCACCACCCGGTTCTGCGTCTCACCGAACAGGAGCGCATCGAGGCGGGCTCCTTCGGCACCGGCACCGAGGTCCACGGTGGCCCCGAGGAAGCGGTGGCTCTCGCGGGCCACCTGCTGGCTGAAGCACGATTCGGCCAGGGTGACCGCCAGACCGCCCTCGCTGCAGTCGTGCGCGCTCTTGACCACGCCCTCGCGGATCAGGCCCAGCAGGGTGGTGTGCAAGGTCTGGGCGACCGTCAGATCGACCCGCGGAGGCAGGCCGGTCTTCTGACCGTGCACGCTCTTCAGATAGGCGCTGCCACCAAGACCCTGCAGCGGATCGACCAGATCCACCGGCGCCCCGAGCAGCACGATGGCGTCGCCCGCATCCTTGAACCACTGGGTGGTGATGTGCTCGGGCTTCTCGATGATGCCGACCACCGCCACCGTGGGCGTGGGGTCGATCGCGCCGAGGGCACCGCGCTGGTTGTAGAGCGACACATTGCCGCCGGTGACCGGAGCGCTGAAGGCCCGGCACCCGTCGGCCAGACCCCGCACCGACTCCTTGAGCTGCCAGAAGATCTCGGGATTGTGAGGATTGCCGAAGTTCAGGTTGTCGGTCGATCCCACCGGCACGGCCCCCGAACAGGCCAGATTGCGGCAGGCCTCGGTGACGGCCGCTTTGCCGCCCTCATACGGATCGAGGTACACGTACCCGCCATTGCAATCGACCGTGAAGGCCACGTACTTGTCGGCCAGCGGCGCCGGGGGCTGGAAGGCGTCGGCGGCACCCGATTGGGCGGCGGCGTATTCGGCCTTGGTCACCGGCAGGCTGTCGGCCTTGATGCGGATGACCGCCGCATCGCTGCCCGGACACACCACCGAACCGTCGCGCACCATGTGGTCGTACTGCCCGTACACCCAGTTCTTGGAGGCGATGGTGTGGTTGGAGAGCAGGGTCTTGAGATCGGCCGCCGGGTTGCGGGTGTCGGCGATGCCGTCGAGACGGAAGGCGCGCACGGCCGCCATGTAGGCCGCCTCGCGGGACTCGCGCTGATACACCGGGGCCTCGTCGGCCAGCTTCTTGGCGGGCACGTCCACGACCACCTTGCCCACGTGACGGACGACCATGCGGCCGGTATCGGTCACCACGCCGATCTCGGCCCAGGGCAGGTCCCACTTGTCGAACACCGCCTTCACCTCGGCCTCGCGACCCTTGTGGACGACGATGAGCATGCGCTCTTGTGACTCCGAGAGCATGATCTCGTAGCTCGACATGTTCGGCGCGCGCTGCGGCACCTTGTCCAACTCGATCTCGATGCCCGTGCCGGCGCGGGCGGCCGTCTCGCAGGTGGAGCAGGTCAGGCCCGCCGCACCCATGTCCTGCATGCCCGCGACACATCCGGTGGCCAGGAGTTCCAGGCAGGCCTCGCAGACGAGCTTCTCCATGAACGGATCGCCCACCTGCACCGCCCCGCGCTGCTGCTCGGCCGATTCCTCGGTGAGGTCCTGCGACGCGAAGGCCGCGCCCGCCAGACCATCACGCCCCGTCGCCGGCCCGACGTAGAACACCGGATTGCCGATGCCATGGGCGGCGCCGCGGGTGATCTGGTCGTGCCGCAACACCCCGAGGGCGAAGGCGTTGACCAGCGGATTGCCCTCGTAGCTCTTGTCGAAATAGACCTCGCCGGCAACGGTGGGAATGCCGAAACAGTTGCCGTAATGGGCGATGCCACCCACCACGCCCGAGAAGAGGCGTCGCACCTCGGGGTTCGAGAGTTCACCGAAGCGCAGCGAATTGAGTGCGGCCACCGGGCGGGCACCCATGGTGAAGATGTCGCGGATGATGCCGCCCACGCCGGTCGCCGCGCCCTGGAAGGGCTCCACAGCGCTGGGGTGGTTGTGCGATTCGATCTTGAAGGCGATGGCCACGCCGTCGCCCACGTCGATGATGCCCGCGTTCTCTTCACCCGCCCCGACGAGGATCTTGTCGCCCTTCGTGGGGAAGGTCTTCAGCACGGGCCGCGTGTTCTTGTAGGAGCAGTGCTCCGACCACATCACCGAGAAGATGCCCAGCTCGGTGTACGACGGTTCACGACCGAGGATCTCGAGGACCTTCTGGTACTCCTCGGGCGTGAGGTTGTGCTTCGCGACCAGTTCCGGGGTGATGGCAGGATCGTGCATCGAAAGCGGCTACCATACGGAAATGGTCCGGGGGGACAAGTACGGGGAAAAACCCGTTCCAACACACGGGGTCCAACATGGGGCCAGGCTCGGGTGCGTCCTCGGACGCGCGGCGGGCGCAACCGGAACCCGGGGGTCGGAAGATGTTCACCGATTGTTCACCGGGGCGCGTTGACAGCGTGATGGAGGGGGGCTAGTAGGGATGACGGTTATTCCAAACCGTCCGATGAGCAATGTCCTGTGCGATCAGGTTCTTGTCCTCAACCGGCTGTGGCAGGCGGTCAACGTCTGCTCGGTACGTCGGGCCCTCACGCTTCTCTTCGACGGCAACGCGCAGGTGGTGTTCGGTGAAGGCGATGGAGGCTACCGGACGCTGAACTTCCAGCAGTGGCGCGATCTCTCCGCGGCCGATCCCGAGGCCGACGGCTCGGTCAATACAGTCTCCTTCCGGATCCGGGTTCCCCGGGTGATCCTGCTGATGGGCTTCGATCGGTTTCCCAAGAAAGAGGTCAAATTCACCCGCCACAACCTCTTCGAGCGGGATCGGAACACCTGCCAATACTGTGGACGGGTCTTCGATCGGCGCGATCTGAACCTCGACCATGTGATCCCGAGGGATCGTGGGGGGCCGACCACGTGGGAGAACATCGTCTGCTCGTGCATCCCCTGCAACACCCGCAAGGCCAACCGCACTCCGGCCGAGGCCCACATGCATCTGGTGCGCAAGCCCAAGCGCCCGAAGTGGCGTCCCTTCGTGCAGGTCAGTTTCGGGGCCTCGATGCACGACAGCTGGCGCCATTTCCTCGATGTCGCCTACTGGAATGTCGAACTCGGATCCGAGGTGGGCTGACCGGTCGCCTCAGCGCCTCCACAAGGCCATGAGTGTGAACAGGGCCACCGCGGCGGCATAGGCCGTGATCCCCATGCCCACCGACTGGGCCACCCCACCCGATTCCGCGAAGACCAGCAGCGCGAGCCCGGGCAGCAGGGTCAGGAACGACTCGGCGGCGAAACACCCTGCGGGCCACCGACGGGGCACCCGATCGAGCCGCTCCGACATCCAGACCCGATAGCCCCCTTCGCCCATCGAACGCATGAGCCAGGCATTCTGGAAATTCCGGGCCGCGACCAGCGCGCTGGTGGTGGCCACCGCGATGGCCAGGCTCGGAAAACACCCGAACGCCAGCGCCGCGAGCCCATTGATCGGAATCCCCCACCGCCAGCCCAGACGCCGGGCCAGCGGGTTGCCCTCGAGGGCCAGACGGGGGGTGGCGAGGTACGTCGAGCCGAGGTCGGCCACGCGGCCCGCCAAGGCCAGCGCCGCGAACAGCCACCACGAGGGAGAACCCGGCGGGACGACGTCGGGGACGCTCGGGCTCACTGCTTGCCGTAGATGGCGTCGGGCGTCTGGAGCTGCGGCTCGGTCACCTTCCAGGTGGCTCCGTCGCCCTCGATGCTCCGGAAGAAGCACGATTGGTAGCCCTCGTGGCAGGCGGCCCCGGTCTGTTCCACCTGGATGAGCAGCGTGTCGCCATCGCAGTCGAAGGCGATGTCCTTGACCACCTGCACGTGGCCGCTGGATTCGCCCTTCATCCAGAACTTCTGGCGCGAACGGCTCCAGAAAAAGGTGCGACGGGTCTCGATCGTCTTCTCCAGCGACGCCCGGTTCATCCAGGCCATCATCAGGATGCGCCCGGTGGACTGTTCCTGGATGATGGCCGGGATCAGTCCGTCCGCGGTCCACTTCAGTCGGTCGTAAAAGCTCATGCCGTGGGCACGAGCATGGAAAGGAGCGCCCGGATTGTAAACCGGCCGCACGTCCGATTTTGGTCTCGGGCGGATGGCCACCGACGCGCTCCGCGGGCTCAATCCAAGCCGCAGGCGTGCTTGGCGCGGGCCAGGGTCTTCTGGGCCTTGGCCCGGGCCTTGACCGCACCGGCCCGCAGGATGTCGCGGACGTCATCGGGTCGGGCCGCGAGTTCGGCCCGGCGTTCGCGGAAGGCGGCGAAGTGCTTCCAGTACTCTTCGAAAAGCCCCTTCTTGAGATCGCCATAGCCCAGACCCCCGGCCCGGAGGCGGTTCTCCCAATCGGCGGCCACCTCTGGCGGAGCGACCAGGCGCAGGAGCTGGATGGCAACGTTCTTGTCGGCGTCGGGCTTGGGCTCGGCGGGAGAACGGCTGTCCATCTGGATGGACATCACCCGTTTGCGCAGGGCCTTCTCGTCGCCGCTGAGCTCCAGGGTGTTGCCGTAGCTCTTGCTCATCTTCTGGCCATCGGTGCCCGGCACCACGGCGACCGATTCCTGGATGCGGGGTTCGGGCACGACGAAGGTGTCGCCGTAGAGGTGGTTGAACTTGAGGGCGATGTCGCGGGTCACCTCGAGGTGCTGCTTCTGGTCCTTGCCCACCGGCACCACCTGGGTGTCGTACAAGAGAATGTCGGCGGCCATCAGCACCGGATAGGCGAAGAGCCCATGATTCACCGCACCCAGATCGCCGTCGGCGAGCTTGGCCACCTTGTCCTTGTAGCTGTGGCAGCGCTCGAGCAGACCCATGGGGGTCACGGTGCTCAGCAGCCAGGCCAGCTCGGTGTGCTCGGGGGTGTCGGATTGCTTCCAGAAGACGCACCGGTCGGGATTCAGGCCGGCGGCAAGCCAGTCGAGCGCCACATCCAGGGTGTACTGACGACGCTTGGCCGCATCGGTCAGCGACGTCATGGAGTGGTAGTCGGCGATGAAGTAGTAGGCCTCGCCCTGTTCCTGAAGGCTGATGGCCGGGAGCATGGCCCCGAAATAGTTGCCCAGATGCAGGGCGCCGCTCGGCTGGATGCCGGTGAGAACGCGCATGGCCCCGAGGTTGCGGAGGCTCCCCCCCAAAAGGCAAAAGGCAAAATGCCGGAAATGCTCGGGCGTCGGGCCACCAACGCCCCCATCCATGCCCCCAAGCGATGCCCTACGATCCGGATCACCCGGACCCCGGGGGCGGCTGCGATGACATCGCCCGGTGACCGGCCGGGGATTGCGCGGCGGCGGGTGATTCGGGCAGTGTCTGTCGCGTTCTCCTCCCTCGCGCTCCAATCGCCTCGATGGCACTGCACCCATGCCCGAACCCTGGATTTATCAGACCGGAGAGTCCGTCCGCCTCGGCGATATCGTGAGCGTGGGCCATTGGCCGGGTGTCGTGGTGGCCCTCGTGACCGAAGGCCATCCCGATTGGGACGAAGCCACCGGCGAGGGCGTGCTGCTGGAAGGGCCCGATTTCGGCCGACTGTTCACCCCCGATCTGGGCCGGGATGTCCGGTGGATCCGTCGGGGCGACCCGGCCTGAGCGCGATCCCGCGGAGTCTCAAGTCGGCCGGAAATGGCCCAACTCCCGGAGCGAACTGTAGCCCTTGACCCAGTGATCGGACGGTCGTCCCAGGATCACATGATCCAAGACCTCGATGCGCAGGATCAGGCCCGCCCTCAGAATTTCGCGCGTGATGCGGATGTCGGCCTCGGACGGGCTCGGATCCCCGCTGGGATGGTTGTGGACCAGTACGATGGAGTGGGCTCCCGCGGCGATGGCGGGACGGAAAATCTCTCTCGGGTGCACCAGCACCTGATCAATCAACCCCTCGGTCACCGTCTCCATGCGGATGAGCCGACAGCGGGTGTTGAGCAGGAGCACCACCATCCGCTCGGCGTTCCACCCGGCCGCCGTGTCGGCCAACAGGGCGGCGATGCGGGAGGGGGTGTCGAGCAGGGGAGCGTTGTTGAGGGACTCGCGGGAGACCCGACGCCCCAATTCGAGGGCGGCCATGAGGATCGCGGCCTTGCCGGGCCCCACGCCCCGAAAGCGGGCCAGTTCGCCGTGCGAAGCGCGGTTCATCGTGGCCAGACTGCCGAAATGGCGATGCAGGGATTCTCCGATGGCCACCGCATTGGCCCCCGGAACCCCGGTCCGCAACAAGAGCCCCAGCAATTCGGCCGTTTGCAGGCTCTCCGGCCCGTTCTGGATCAACCGTTCGCGAGGTCGTTCAGAACAAGGGACGGCGCGCAAACTGGCCGACCGGATCTCGGACCCCCCCAACCGCACCGACTGGGAGGCCGGGGATGGGGACGCCGACGGGGCTGGATCAGAACTGGAAACCACTTTGGAACTCGCTTGGGAACTCGGCTTGGAAAGTGGATCGGTGAGTGGGTTCGCAATGGGATCCAAAGCCGGATCCAAAGCCGGATTTGAGCCCGGGTTTGAGGCATAAACCGCAGCGGAGGTCGGGTGGGACGCGGGCGCGATCACGATGGCCGGCAAGGCGAAGGGTCCGGGATGTTCAAGGAGCGGATTCATTTTCCCATGGGTTCGCTCGCACACGCCCCGGTCTTTCAACATTTCGACCGGCAGCCGTGTCCCTGGCCTTGCACCGGTGCATCACCGGGCGGGATCCCCCGTCCCGGCCGCGGGCTCATCCACCCCTGTCACCCCTGTCACCGCGGCCCCGCTCAGGATCCCGAGGTCCCTTGACTTCGAGACCTGCCGATCGTTCTCTGGCCCTCATGCTCCGCAGTGGCATCCTCAACCCCCACCTGCTGTCCCTTCTGGCGCGGGTGCGTCACACCAACCGCCTGGTCATCGCCGACTCCATGTTCCCGGCCTGGCCCGGGATCGAGACGGTGGACCTGTCGCTGGTCTACGGCATCCCGACGGTGCCCCAAGTGGTGGCAGCCATCGTGGCGAATTGGAAGGCCGGCCCCGTTTGGATGGCCTCGGAATTCCACGACCACAACGACCCCGCCGTACGCGCAGAGTTCCAATCGGCCTTCGGCGGCACGCCTGTGATCTGGGAACCCCACCTGGCCCTCAAGGCCCGGGTGCCCGGCGCGGTCGGCCTGATCCGCACCGGCGAACGCCGCATCTACACCAACGTGGTGCTCGAATCGGCCTAGGCCTGATGGCGGCAACAGGGCGCCGCCGTCTTGATGCCACTCTGCCGGGCCTCACGAGAAACCCCGCATCGGACCCGCTCGTTCGGTGCTCGATCCAGGCAAACCACTTTGGCAGGGACTCGGATCACCCCGGGAAACTCTTGCGCAAGGCGGCCAACAAGAGCAGGACGATCACGCCAATTCCCAAGATCAATCCCTGAGCGCTGATTCGACCCCGCCTCACCTCCGCCGCTCGAGTGCTGGCGGTGCCGACCCAGGGGATATCCAACCGGGTTTGACCCAACGGGATTTCCGTAGAGGCTGGCGGCGCAGACAGGGACTTCGCGGTCCCAATGACACATTGGGGGGTGTCGAGGGTAGACCGTGCGGAACGATGGACCGCATCGCTGTCCAATACCAGGGGGCCCAGTGCCCCCATTTCTTCATCCGAAAATTGAGCGCGCATCCAACCGTTCCGGGCCAACCGATCCGCCAATCCCACGCGAGACGTGCCGACGGCCATCGGAATGGAAACAACCCACACACCCATCACCGGCCCGCAGAACGCCAGATACGAGGGAGCTTGGATGGCCAAGACTGTGATCCACACTGCTCCCAATACGGTCGCTGGCCAGAACACCGCAGCAGCCTCCCTCCAAGACACCGCATCGTCCGGACGGCGTGACGGACTCTTCCAAGGCCGCGATTGCCCCAGCATCAGACCCACGATGATCCGCGCATGCAGGAAGAGCATTAGCGGGCCGAACAGCACACTACCGAAGGTATCGAGCAGGAAAGAGCCAAGACCATAATGGGACGTTCTTTGCTGGAACACCGATCTCACCCAAGCCAAACCTTTGGGCACAAGTTGGAGCAGGTAGATATTCAAAAGCACCAGCCACCCGGCTCCAATGCCATCACCTCCCGAGCGTCGGCACGCATCGATCGAACCCAGCAGCATGATGCCGATCACGGGCACACTCAGGAAATAGCCCGTGAAGATGTAGAGGAGCCACATCCGCTGGCCCATGCGGATCTCGCTGGAAAGAACCAGGGCGAGGTTGAGGAAGTCTCCCTGGCACCAGCGGCGATCACGTTCGGCATTTGAGAGGAGATTGGCCGGCATCTCTTCAAAACTGCCTCCTTCGTCCAGATCCAGGTCCACATCCCATCCGGCCCGCCCCAGCAGACTCGCCTCATGGACATCCTGGCTTAGCACCGGCCCTCCCCGAGGCGGTGACCAAGGATAAACTGGCAACATGGCATGCTCGGCAAACGGCCGGATCCGCATCAACGCGTTGTGACCCCAGTAGATGCCCTCGGGACCCAACAGCCAGCGGAGCCCGGCACTGTAGAGCCCCGATTGCGGATTCTGGCTACTTTGCATGATCCGGGCGAACAACGTCCTCGCCCGGTAGATGGTCATCAGTGACTGGATCAGCACGGTGCGCGGTCGTTGCTCGAGTTTACGGATCAACCGACGGATGCGCTCGCCCGTCATCACACTGTCGGCATCCAACACCAACATGAACTCGTAGTCCGCCCCGTGGATTCGGAGAAAGTTGGCGATGTTGCCCGCCTTGTAACCGGCGCGCTCGCTACGGCGCACGAGATACAAGCGACCGGAATCCGCCGAGTTGCCCTCGAAATGCGTCAAAAGGCTGTTGCAGGCACGCTCTTCTTCCAACTGAACCTCTGGATCGGTGCTGTCACTCAGCACAAAGAAATCACAGACCGAAGCCAAACCGCTGGCCTTGGCACTCAACCAGATCCGTTCGATCCCCAACGCTACCCGAGCCACGTCTTCGTGGTAGATTGGCATAACGATGGCCGTACGCTGGGTCGGCCCTCCGATTGACTCGGCCGCCTCCTGCGGAGCCGACAGGCTCACGAAGAACCCAAACAGGCGCAGCACCCATGCAACGGCCGCGAACGCCGCCAGCAGTACGAACAACGAACACAGTGCCGAAGTCAGGAAATCGGCGGTCCCCCTGAACAATTGTCCGGACAACCCCAGAATCACCAAACCCAACCATAAGGCGACCGCGCTGAAGAAGAGGATCCTCCGCGCTGCGACCGGAAGGCGCCACAGCCATCTCGCAAGGTGGCGCATCGGATCCTGTTACTTCTCCGGGTCGAGCGGGGTGATGAACACATCCGGGAACCCCCAATTCCAAAACGGGAAGTTGCCGATGGTGTCCACCGTGTAGGTGCCGGTCATCGCCTTGGCTGGATCTTGGGTAGGCCGCTCACCGGAGGACTTGAACTGGGCCACGTGACCGTCCAGAAAGCCGAAGTTGACCTTGGTGCGGGAAACATGGCGCGGCTGCCAATCCAAGTTGTCCCAATCCACCACCAGTTCAGCCGGACGCATCTGGCTCAGACCCACCCGGCTACCGATGATCTGCCCCAGCTCGTTGGTCTGGTAGAAGCGGGAACAGTCGTTGAATTTGTAGTCGGTCACCCAAGTGGTTCCATCGGCGTTGGTGATGGTACACGCCCGCTTGAGCGGCATCACCGGCTCATAGGTCCAATCCGAAAGGCTGTAAGGGCCCCTCGGCGACATCCCTTTCGCGGCCGGACACTTGAAGACAGCTCGACTGCCCCCTACGTAGTTACTCAGCGCGATCCACTGCCGGTATTGAGTAGCGAACGTGAACCACGGATAGCTGTCCTGGTTATCCCCGGCATACAAAGTCAGCGCCAACCCGAGCTGCCGCTCATTGGAGACGCATTGAATGGTATAAGCCCGGTCCTGCGCCTTGCTCACCGCCGGCACAATCAACGCCGCCAAGACTCCGATGATCGCTATGACCACCAATAGTTCAACGAGCGTGAAGGCTGATTTCGTTCGATTGATCATCAGCCACCTATATATTTATATTTAAAGCGATACAATAATTTAAAATGGTTCGGAATTTACACAACAACTTTTGCAACGGCATCACTGTCGATTTTCCTTGAGCCTCTTTAAATAGATATAATAAAATGCAACTGCAGAAATTAGCACCATAGTAAACAATACGATCACAGATGTAAGAGACCTTGTCGGCATCTTGGTCACAACCTTGTTGCGATCTTGACCCTTTTCAATTTTAAGTTCAAATTTCTCGTCGATCCAACCAGCTTTCTTGTAGCTAGCTATATGTGCTGGAAGAGATTTAGCAATAGACTCTATGATTGACAAAGATATCCCAGATTTTTGCTGATTTGTAGAAAGGAGGTTCGCTGTCTTGGCTGCTCCAATGAGAGCTGAAACTGCTTCGACCTGCATTCCAAGATCGGAATACGCCGCAAACTTAAAATAACAAATTACAGGTTCATTTTTTTTATAATAATCTGGATGTTCGCTCTCAATCTTTCTTAAAACAGACAATCTCCCTTCAGCGTCTTTGCACAAAGCATCAAAATGCGAGAGCCTCAACAAACAATCCCCAGGAGTGTGGATCCCATCATTTATTTTTGCAGCATTTTTCGCAATGTAAGCATATGTGTCACGCGCCTCAATTGCTTTGCCGGCTTCCGCAGCTCCTGAACAAAAACCCTCGATATTATAGATGATTTCCGCATTTAAGATTCCCCGCTCTGCCTCCTCTTTAATAATATCAAAACCTTCGAACCATTTCCCACTTTTGTATAAAATGTTTAGGATTATTGTATCAATACCTTGTCTTGCCCTAAGGTAAACATCGGTTCCTCGCTATTTCCAGTGGGAAGGGGTGGCTTGACGGGTGGCGGATGATCGCTGGTGATGACAC